>ENA-ORTB01002809-ORTB01002809.1-human-gut-metagenome-genome-assembly--contig:-NODE-2809-length-15130-cov-2.836882_pt1 | contig 15130 bp, 10 predicted proteins | sample MGYA00241905_ERZ509174 | MGnify/ENA primary metagenome ERZ509174 (study PRJEB26280, sample SAMEA2338851) | human gut metagenome | biome: human gut; feature: human-associated habitat; material: faeces... | reverse complement strand
GGAAATCAGGGAGATAAAATATGAAAAATAACGAGAGAAAATTGCCGGCATATCCGCTATTTGTTAAAGATCCGAATTTTTCTTTGTGGACTACGGCAGAGGAACTTAATTCGGTAAACGTAACAAGTTGGTACGGCGCCGAAAAGAAAATTTACGGCTTTATAAAAACGAGGGGAGAAACCTATTGTTTTTTAGGAAATGCCGCGGACTTTAAAAATTGCGGAGTAAAAAAAGCCGAACAACTTTATACAGGCGTAACGGCGTTTACCACCGATTACGAATTCAAGGCGGGAAACGCTCGGCTTAAAGTGAGTTTCGTTTCGCCCTTGCCGCCTGCCGATTTGCAGCTTTTATCTATGCCCGTGTGTTATATGAGGTATGAAATCTCGGGAGACGACGACGCGGAGATTTCCTTATTTGTTAATCGAAGAATAGCATATAACGATATACCCGAAAATACGGATAAACGAGCGAAAGGCGGCGTTATGCCGCTTGAAAATTTCGAGGCGGCGTTTATCGGACTTAAACGGCAACTTCCTCTTTCCAACGCTCACGACACAATAGGCGCGGATTGGGGATGGTGGTATTTATCGGGCGAATCGGCGTATATACTTGACGAAAGCGATTTATCCGCATACTTGTCGGCGGGTTTTATCGACTTTTCAAATAGCGGAGACGAGAAATATATCGGAAGCATGAATCGCAGTAAAAGCGGAATAATAATGCTCGGATTCGACGAGGGCGTATCGATAGATTATTTCGGAGAATACCTTAAAGGCTTGTATTTAAGCGACAATAATATCACCGACGCTTTACGTTTCGTATATACAGAAAGCGCCGATATAGATCGGAAATTAAGCGCTTTCGATGAAGATCTGAGGAAAAAAACAAAGGAATACGAAGCGGATTATCTGAACGTTTTATATGCAAGTTTACGGCAAAGCATTGCCGCGCATAAACTTGTGAAAGACAGAAACGGAGAAGTATTGTTTTTATCCAAAGAGTGCGGTTCCAACGGTTGCATAGCAACGGTGGACGTAAGTTATCCGTCCGTGCCGTTGTATCTTTTGTATAATCCCGAATTAGTCAAGGGGATGATGCGCCCGATTTTAAAATTTGCGCGCATGCCGATATGGAAATACGATTTTGCTCCGCACGATTGCGGTATTTATCCGTTTTGTACGGGACAGGTTTACGCACTGAAAGGGAACGGAGGAAAATATCGCGGCAATTATGCCGGAAATTCATATGTAGAAACATCGTATCCCGTATATCTTTTGCCGCCTGAATTCGACGCTTACGACTTTGACAGGCAAATGCCCGTTGAAGAATGCGCGAATATGCTTATCATGTTTGCGGCGCTCGATAAATTCGGAGGAGAGAAAAGCTTTTTCTTAAAAAACGCCGATCTGTGTAAAAAATGGGTGGAATATCTGGTGAAAGACGGATTAAAACCCGATACTCAATTATGCACCGACGACTTTGCCGGGCATTTGAGAAACAATCTGAATCTTGCGATAAAGGCGGTAGTAGGCATAGCGTGTTATGCCGAACTTAACGGCAACGAAAAGTATAGGAAAATCGCGAAAGACTATGCGGATAAAATATCGGCGTTTATGCTTGAATTCGACCATTCGCCTTTAACGTGGGACAGCGGTGAAGAAACGTTTTCTCTGAAATATAATTTTGTTTTCGATAAAATACTCGGTTTCGGGTTATTTAAGCAAAGTTTGCTGGAAAGGGAAGTAGATTATTGCCTTACAAAAATAAAAAAATTCGGAATTCCGCTCGACAGCCGGAAAGAATACACGAAAAGCGATTGGCTTATGTGGCTGTCGGGACTTACCGACGATAAAGATAAAAGAAACAAGATAATCGCAGCGGTGGATAGATTTTTAAAGGAAAGTCCTGTCAGAGTTCCTTTTTCCGATTGGTTCGATACCGTTAGCGGAGAGGCGATAAATACGGGTTACTATAATTTCGCCGCGAGAAGCGTTCAGGGCGGGTGTTTTGTTGATTTGATTAAAATCAAATCATGATGAAAATACTTTTTGTAAAAAATTCAGAAATATATAGCGGGGGATTTTATGCGCGGGCAGCGCTATGCAGAACCTGACGGACGTCATCGGGCGGATTAAGTAGCGGAAAAAATCAATGTGTGCGTTTATCTCATATTTTCGGTTGATGGCGCACGGGCGTATTTATGAAACGAGCCTCGGGGGAAACGGTAAATTTCTCCGGGGCTCGTTTAAATGCTGCTTATTTTATGCGGCTGGGGGAAACGCCTCGCCGTTCCTTGTAAAAACGCGAAAATTGACTGACGTCGGTGAAGCCCACCTGCGTAGCCACCGCGGAAACGGGAAGCTCGCTGCTTTTCAGCAGGGCGTCCGCTTCGGATAGCCGCCGTTGCAGCAGGTATTCTTTCGGCGTTATGCCGTATTCGCGGATGAAAAGTTTGCGGAAATAATCGGGGGAAAACCCCGCCATGTCCGCAAGAAAAGCTACGGTTACGTCCGTCATATAGTAGTTGTCGATATAAATTTTTACATAGTGCAGCGAGGAAACTTCGGGCGTAGAATTCGGCTCGGAGCGCGTCAGTTCGCAGAGAATTTCGTCTGTAAGTCCGTCGATGGCAAGGGCGAAATTTTTCTTTTTCTCGCTGTATTCCAAACGGATTTTCGCAAATAAATCGGCTATCTTTTCCGATACCGAGTGAAAGATGCAGCTTTCGGGCAGTATGTCGCGCGTGGGGTAAAATCCAACGGCAAGAATATTGCAATCCTTTTCGTGAATTTCGTTGTGCACCGTGTACGGTTTATAAAAAACAACGGCGTTATCGTCGAAACGGAAGTGTTTATCCGTACTGAACGCGCGTTCGTACGGCACCAGAAATTCACCCGATTTATAAGGCATCACGTCGTTTTGCCGATAATCGGAACGCCCCCTTGCCGCCGAAATAATACACCAGTTCGCAATAATCGTGAAAATGCGGCGGAATCACCGTGCCGCGCTTTCTGAAGCAGTCCAGCACAAATTGAAATTTAGCCATATTCGTACCTCTTTTTTTCGATGCAGCTTAAACGCTTACCGTAAAAGTATACACCATACGCGCCGGATTTGTCAACGGAGCGGAATAAAAAATTTTTAAAAAAGACGGATTTTCAAAAAAATTAGTCGGATTTTCATATTTACACGTTGTCGGAAAAAATGATATAATAAAAACGCAAAATGCAAAAACGGAAAATTACAAGCAGGTACAATCAATGAAAGAGTACGAAATTATTCTCGATACCGATATAGGCGACGATATAGACGACGCTTACGCACTGGCGCTTTTAATGGCGGAAAATGCAAAACTTCTCGGCATTACCACGGTGTACAGAAACGCCGTGCAGCGCGCGAAAATCGCTTCGCGGCTCACAGCGCTTTGGAACAGACATATTCCCGTATACGCGGGGGAAAGCTATCCCGAAAAACAGCCGCTGTTCCGCTTCGAAAAAGCGGACGAAGGCGACGTTCCCAACATTCCGCATTATATTCCCGCAGAAATGGAAAACGCAAAAATCGAAAACGGCGCCGTGGATTTTATTCTGAACGCGTTGCGCGCTCACCCGCACGAAGTTACGATTCTTGCCATCGGTCCGTTTACGAATCTTGCCGCGGCAATTAAAAAAGACAAAGACGCGTTTCTGCTTGCCAAAGAAGTGGCGATTATGGGCGGAGATTATACGCAGAGCGTGGCGGAGTGGAACGTGCTGTGCGATCCCGAAGCGGCGGCGACGTTGTTTTCTTCCGGCGTGAAAATCCGCGCGGTGGGGGTGGACGTTACGCAAAAGTGTACTTTTTCGCCGGAAACGCTCGGCTATCTGCGCGCGCTGAAAAACCCGAAGAACAAATTGCTGCTGCGTATGACGGAAATCTGGATCGCGCACAATGCGGAAAAGGGCGTGCCGCCCACGATGCACGATCCGCTTACGGCGGAAGCGCTTTTTCACAAAAATCTCGTTCGTTTCGAAACGGGGAAATACGAGGTGTGCCTTACCGGCGAAAAGCGCGGCTTCACTTTAAAAAGCGAATCGGGCGCGAAAATCGAATATGCCGCAGACGCGGACGTCCCCTCGTTTATGGAAATACTCAGGCAAAATCTCGGCAGGGAGGATAAAACAGATGCTTGAAGAGAACGTTGCGGCGGCAAAAAAGCAAAGCGCTCCGCCCGTAAAAAAACGCGCGTCGTATAACGGCGTATCGCGCGGCAGAGAAGCGTTTCACTTCTTTCTTGCGGCGATACCCGTCATCGGCTTCATGATTTTCGGACTGGTGCCGCTGGTGCTTTCGCTGGCGTTATCTTTTACCGACGTGAAAATGTCGATTCTCGAAGATTTTACCTTTGTGGGCGTAAAGAATTTCATAACGCTCGCAAAAAACGTGTATTTTAAAAAATCCATCGTAAATACGCTGTATTATACGCTGAACGTGCCTCTTTCCATTGCGCTGGGACTGTTTATCGCGTATCTGGTGAACAAAGCGATGAAAGGCAAGTATTTTTTCCGCTCGGTGTTTTTTATTCCGTACGTGTGTTCTACCGTTTCGGTGGCGGTGGCGTGGAAAATCATGTACGATAAGGAATACGGCATTTTCAATACGCTGCTTTCTTCGTTCGGCGTGGCGCAGATCGGCTGGATTTCTACGCCGCAGACGTTTATGCTTTCCACGATTATCATGAGCGTGTGGAGCGGCACGGGCTTCTGCGTGATTTTGTATCAGGCGGCGCTTGCCAACGTGAATACGGCGTATTACGAATCGGCGGAAATCGACGGCGCAAGCAACGCGCGCGTGTTTTTTTCCATTTCGCTGCCCGCCGTTTCGCCTACAACTTTCTATCTTTTAACGATGAAGCTGATAGGTTCGCTGCAGGTAATGGCGGAGCCGGATATTCTTTCCGGCGGGAATTCCACCACGGGCGGTCTGAACTGGGCGGATATGACGGTAGTGAAGTTTTTGTATAAAACGTTCGGCGGGTCGTGGAATTCTATCGGATTCGGCGTGGGCAGCGCGGCGGCGCTTGTATTGACGGTGTTTATCGCGCTTGTTACCTGGATCAATTTCCGGCTCGGCAAAAAATGGGTAAATTACGATATGGCGTAGGGAGAAAAATATATGAACAAAACGAAGAAAATTTATTCCGCGATTTATATCGTTTCCCGCGCGTTGTTTTTCGTAAGCGCGTTCGCGCTGTTTTTCGCGTTACTGCCGCCCGCGGAGGAAAACGGCAGGCGCGCGGCGCATTATACGATTTTTGCCGTATGTGTTCTTACGGGCGCGGCGCTTACCGTATGGGGCGCGGAAATGAAACGGCGCGGGCTGAAAAACGGCGTATCGCCCGAAACGTTCACGCCAGCGGGCGCGCAGACGGCGGTTTCGTATTTCTGGCTGATACTTATGGCCGTCGTCATAGTGTTTCCCTTTTACGTGATTGTGGTTTCCAGCCTGAAAACCGATTACGAAGCGGCTTCGCTCGGCTTTTCGTGGCTGCCGAAACTCGGCGCTTCCGCCGAAGCGTACAAATACGTGTTCACTTCCGACACGCTGGACGTAACGATCGGCGACGCGCTGATCAACACGCTGAAAACCAGCGTCGTGCCCACGCTTGCCTCGGTGTTTGTTTCCGCGCTTTCGGCATATTCGTTTGCAAAGCTGGAATTCCGCGGCAAAAATGCGCTGTTCGGCGTACTGCTTCTCACCATGATGACGCCGGGCTGCATCACGCTTTTATCCAGCTATCTTCTGTACGACGCGATCGGCTGGACGCATTCGTTTCTGCCGCTGGTGGTTCCCTCGTTTTTCGGGGCGGCGGGTATCGTGTTCTTCCTGCGCGAATATTTCGCGGGAATACCCGACGACCTTCTGGGCAGTGCGCGGCTTGACGGGCTGGACGATATGGGGATCTTTTTCCGCATTGTCATGCCGCTTTCCGTACCCGCCGTGGTGGCGCAGCTGGTTCTGACGTTCGTGGGAAAATACAACGATTTCATGGGACCGCTTATTTATCTGACGGATAACGAAATGTACACGCTGCAGATTTACATGCGTTCGTTTACCAGCGGTTCCATTTACAACAATCGTGTGGCGGCGGCTTGCGCGATTTCCATCGCGCCGCTTCTTTTGGCGTATCTGTTTCTGCAAAAAATTATTCTTTCCGGCATCGCGATGTCGTCGGGGCTGAAAGCGTAATCGTAATTTTAAATTATATAAGAATCGTTTCGCGGCGTAAACCGCGAAGCGGTAAGGAGGACTTCTATGAGAAAAATTTTTACCAAAACTACAATACAAAAAGGCGCCGCGGCGATGCTGGCGGGGCTTTGCGTGTTTTCGGCTGCGGCGTGCGGCAAAAGCGGCGATACGCCCGCGGGCTTTTCCCGCGTAACGTTTGCCTACGGCGTGGACGGCGACGAGCTGAAAAGCGAAATGAAAAAACTGGTGCAGGCGTTCAACGATTCCGCAACCGCGCAGGAAAATAAAATCTTCGTGAAAACCAACGCCAAGTCCGCCGACGGGTTCGACGGGTTTTTGTCTACGGAGCTGGTATCCAGGCGCGGCGCCGACGTGGTAACGCTGGAGGACGAATATTTCCGTCCGTTGACGAACAATCTCGAACCGCTGGGCGCTACGGCGGAGGCGAACGTTTCGAAACTATACGAAGGCGTGGAAAGTCGTCTGGTATACAACACGGCAACGGGACTTTCCGATTCCGAAGCCAAACGTTACGCGCTGCCGCTTTACAACAACACCGTGGTTACGTACGTGAACGTTTCCAAGTTGAAAGAAGCGGGCGTGAAATATATCAGCGTAGACGATTCCGACGAGGCGATCGCCGCGTTCAATGCGGGCGGCAAAGATAACAACGGTAACACGAAAGCCGATCTCGGCATTACGGGTACGGTGCTGCGCAAAGGCTTCCAGCGCGATAATCCGTATTACGGGTCCGCGTGGTCGGCTCCGTCGTCGGGCGAAACGCTGATTTTCAACGATAAAATCGCGATGAACTGGGACGAAACGGAGGACCTCGGCAGAATCATGACGAAGGAACGCAACGCCGCTTCGCCTACGGATTACGGCTTCTATACGGAATGGTGGTTTTCGTACGCGTGGTCGGTGGGCGGCGATTGCATTGCGGATATTACGGGCAATCTCGATTACAAGTTTTCGCTGCCGGACGATACGGCGAACTATATCGTAACGGCGGACGAAGGTTTCACGGGGGAGACTACGGGCAGAAAGTACGCAAAGGGCGATACGCTGGAATTTCTGGATAAAATCCATGTGGGAGCAGGCGAAAGCGTTCAGGCGGAAAGCGACGGCAGATTTACCGTAAACGGAAAAACGGCGTCTGTGGCGGATAACGTAAAAGCCGGTTTGCAAAGCGGCGCGCTTTCGGCGCTTCCTTCCACCAAGGCGGCGTTTACCCGTTTTGCGAAGATGGCGGCGAAAGAATACGGCGATACGCGCATTTCGCCCTATCCCACGGAAGTGAGCGCAAACACGAATACTTCCACGTACTTCATTTCGGGCAAGCTTGCCATGATGATCGAACGCGTTTCCAATCTGGATACGGTGAAAAATCTGATGAATCAGAGTTCGCAGGAATGGACGATTGCGCCCGTGCCCGCGTACAAAGAATACGAAAATCCGAGAAACGGAAAATCGGACGAAGTGAAAGTGCGCGGAAAACAGGCGAATCATTCGCATCTTCTTTCCGTGGCAATCCGTAAAAATTCGGAAATGAAAGAACAATCGGAAATTTTTCTGAACTGGCTGGTAACGGAAGGGCAGAAACTGCTTGCCGAGGACGGCTACGGCAGCGTGAATTCCGATTACGAAAACGAAGTGCTTGCCGCTTTCAATCGTACGAACAACGCTTCCGTGCTTTTAAACAGCAATAAAAATTCGAAAAAAGGAGACTGGGCGTACCTCACCGACCGTATCTGGATAGACGTCTGGGCGATTCCGCTCAATTCCAACGTGAGAAACGGTTCCATGACGCTGAAAGACTGGTTTACGGGCTATGTAACCGAAACGAACAACTCGCTTGCGGATTACAGAAAGTAATCGGAGAACAAAAGGAGAAAAACGGTGATGAAAAGGAAGAAAAGCAAATCGTTTCTGAAAACGGCGGCTTGCGCAACGGGGCTTGTATGCGCGTTTTCGGCGCTTTCCGTTTTTGCGGGCTGTTCTCAAAACGGCGCTTCACAGGAAAATTACATCGAAATTTCCTGCGGCTCGGGCGTGAACGATGCGGATAAGCCGTACGACGAACTGTACTGGCGGAACGATCCCGTGGCAAGCGGCGCCGACCCCGGCGTGATGTGGGTAAGCGAAGAACAGGATGCGGAAAACGGCGGCTGGTATTACGCCTACGTTACCGACGTGCGCCAGATAGGCAACGTGGTATACAGCGCCTTCTGTTACCGTTCGAAAGATCTTTCCTCGTGGGAAGTGGCAGGCGCTGCGGACGGCTATGCGCTTGTATCCGTTTCCGACGACTGGACGATTTCCAACTTCTGGGCGCCGGAGTGCATTTACGACGAAACAAGCGGAAAATATTATCTTTATTATTCCGCGCAGCGCAGCGAAGTGGCGCGGGGCGACGCAGCCCCCGCTACGAATTACAGCGAATTGCAGCTTGCCGTGGCGGTTTCCGATCGCCCGCAGGGACCTTTTTCGCTGGTGCGCGGCGGCACGGATTTCAACGGCGAGGAAATCGCAAATGCGCCGCGGTTTGATATTGCCGGGCATTTCAATCTTTCCAAACCGTTCGCGGCGATCGACGCTTCCGTGTTTAAAGACGACGACGGCGCGCTGTATCTCACGTTTGCGAAACACGAAGATTCTTCGGGGCGCAACCGCGGCATCTGGGGGATGAAACTGCTCGATCCCGTTACGCCCGATTTTTCCACGCTTACCTGCCTTACCATGGCGGGATACAAGTCGGTGAAAAATTTCGTTCCCGGCGTGCTTACCGACGATACGTTCCCCGCGGGCGGCGAAGCGTTCACGGCGGATTCGGTTTTGAACGAAGGCAATTTTTTGTTAAAGAAAAACGGTAAATATTATCTGACTTACAGCACGCACGGCTACGCCGATAAATCGTACTGCGTGATGCAGGCGGTTGCCGATTCTCCTTTGGGCGCGTACGAGAAATTCGATTCCGGCAAGGGCAACCCGCTGGTTTCCGCCATGGCGAGCGGCATCGGCTATATGGCGGGAACGGGGCACCATTCCGTGGCGGCGGCGGGCGACGAACTGTTCAGCGTGTACGCCTACCACGGCAACCCCGAAAAATACGGCGACGCCAACATGCGTATTCTCGGCGCCGACAGAATTGAAATTGCGGAAATCGACGGAAAACAGGCGCTTGTGTGCAACGGACCTACGGCTTCGCCGCAATATAAGCCGCAAGCGGTTTCCGGCTACGAAAATCTGGCGAAAAAAGCGAAAATCACGGTGAAAAACGGTGTGGGCGCGGAGTATCTGAACGACGGCTTGCTTACCGTTTCCGCTTCCGTGAAAGAACGCGAATACCGCTCTTCCGGCGCGACGGAAATCACGCTTACGTTCGATTCGCCCGTCAAAGCGCGCTCGGTGATGATTTACAATTCTTCGTCGTACGATTATGCGTTTACCAAGGCGGACAGAATCGAATTCAGATTTGCTTCGCCTCTTACGGCGAACGGCAAAGAATACAAGTTCGGCGCCATTAAAAATCCGGCGTTCCCCGCGGAATACGCGGATACGGAAGCGGGCGCGATTACGCAGGGCGCCGCGGTGATTGCCGATTTCGACGAGATTGAAATCACGGAAATCAAAATTTACCTTTCCGAAAAATACGAAACCACGGATAAGTTCGGCGAAACGCTGGACGATATCGGCGTGGCGGAAATCGTGGTGCTGGGAAAGAGCGGCAGTTAAGGGGGCGGAACAATGAAAAATGGTTTGAAAAAAGCGATGATAGCGGCGGTTGCGCTCTGCGGGATAGCGGCGGCGTTTACCGCGTGTTCGAAAAAACAGGCGGAAATACAAATCGACCCCGCGCTGAAAGAATACGATTTCAATTACGGCAGTACAATGCCTTCGAACGCCGACGCGTTTATGAAAATAGACGGAGAACTTTCGGAAACCGCTTACGAAAACAGAAACTGGTTCGAAAATTATTTAAGCGAAGATCTCGACGGAACCTCCGCGCATATCGCCGTTACCACGGTTACGGGAGAAAAAGGCTGGTACGTGGCGGCAAAAGTGTACGATACGGCGATAAAATACAACGGGCTTCTGGCGGCAACGAAAAACAGTACGGTTTCTCTGTATTACGCGCTTTCTTCCGATTACGGCAACGATAACGCGGTGCGGCGGGTATTTATGGACGCGGGCAGAGTGTACGGCGCGGCTTCTTCGAATATTTCGCTGCTTGAATACGCCGTAAAAACGCAGGGCGAAATCGGCGGCGTTACAAGCGGCATGACGATGGAGCTTTTCATCCCGTGGCGCGCGATGGGGCTGGATGAAAATCCGGAAAACGCCGATCTTATCATGATGCCCGCCTATTTCATGCAGAAGGGCGGCATGTATCGCAACGTCTGTCCGCTGCCTTACTACCCTTCTTCCTCTGCGGCGTATTATCTGTTCGACGAAACGGGTTATGCGCATGCGGATAAAGAGGGCGCGCTGATCGGCTCGGCGAAAAACGGACACACGAAAACGGGCGTATGGGAAGAAGAAAACGTTGAAAAAAACGAAGAAAACGGCAAAATCACCCTTTCCGGCACGGTACGTACGGAAAAAAGCACGTATTCCAAAGGCTATGTAAAAGACCTTCTTGCCGAAAACTTCATCTTTTCCGCTACGGCAAAGCCGCTTGAAGGCGCGTATGAAGCGACGGTGGGCGTCAGCGTAGGTATTCCGAACGGAAGGAGAAAATTGCTTTCCGTAAGGGCAGAAAACGGCAGCCTTTCAAGCAAAACGCGTATTGCGGCAAATTATTATGCCGACGATTACGACGGCAGAAACAACGTCGACGCGCCGCTTTTCAGGTACACGCGCGAAAAAACGCTTGCCGAAGAGGGCGTGCGCTTCACCATCGTGAAAGAGGGCGCGAAAATCTACGGCATGGCAGACGGTAATCTGATTTTCGCGGAAACGATTTCCACGGCAAGCGGAAAATGTTTCGCCTGCCTCAATGCCCGCAAAATCGCCGCCGAATTCACCGATATTTCCTATGCCGATTACGACGGCAACGCGGAAGGAATGAACGAGGCGCTCCGCGAACTGGGATTGTTCCGCGTGAGTGCGGAAAGCGAGGGGTACGGCTCGATCTCCGTAGATAAAGCGGGCGCGCTTGCGGACGGAAACGTTACCTTTTCCGTTACGCCCGGCGCATTCTGGCGGTTTTCGGCGCTGGAGATCAACGGCGAGGATAAAACGGCGGATTATATCGAAAACGCCGCGTCGTACGGCAGAACGATGCGCTATACGCTGAGCGGCATACAAGACGACGTTCGCGTGAAGGCGGTGTTCGAAGAATACGAGGGCGTAACGCTGAAAGGAAAGCTTTCCGTGGCGGGAGCACCCGAAAACATAAACCTTGCGGACGCGGAATTCTACGCGTACACGACGGATAAAAACGTGCTGTTTGCCGATAACGTCTGCACGGAAGAGGGCGATTATACGCTGGAACTTCCCGTCGGAAAGTACGAAAAAATCCTTGTAAGGGCGGGCGGTTACCAAAATTATTTCACGGTGTTTGCCGACGGCTCGGCGTTAATTGTGCCGGAAAACGGCGCCGAAAATAAGAATTTCACGCTGAAAACGCGCGAACTTACCTTTAATTCCTACGGTTCCGGCGCTTCGGAATGGACGTACACGGGCGATAACGAATACACCGTAACGGGGATGAATCACGGAAACGCGTTTACTACGGCGAATTTCGGCACGGCGCAGGATTTTATGCTTTCCGCGCGGATTGTATCCGACGGCGACGTCGAAGCGGGCATCGTGCTTTACGGAGAGCATAAGGGCAGGCGTGATTACGACGTGATGCTGAATATCCACACGGCGGATATGGGCATTGCGCTGTACGGCTGGGTGCCCGGCTGGGCGGACGGCTATTTCAATACCGCTTACGCGCAGAACAAAACGTACGATAACAAAGATTTCCTGCTTACCGCGGCGCGCAGCGGCGGAGCGCTCAGCGTGTTTATCAACGGCGAACTCTGGAAAACGTACAAAGGAGAAATTTCCTCCGCGCTCGATTTTTCGAAAATGGGCGAAATGCGCGTGGGGCTTGCCGTGCGAGGGTTGAAGGGCGCAACGTTTTCGGATTGTTCTTTCACAACCGATAAAACGGAAATCGATAAACTGCTTTTCCGCGAAGCGAAGCTGCCCGCGTGGGACGATTCGTACGGCACGCTTACCGTTTCCGGCGTAGAAAACGGTATGGCTCGCCTTGGCGATACGGTTAAAATTACCATTGCCTGCGCCGAGGGAAAAATCGTGAAAGTGTATGCGAACGGCAGTCTGATTTCCGCCGGATTGAAAGGCGACGGCGTTTACGAATATTATTACACGATAGGCGACGAAGGCGTAACGTTCGCCTACGAAGCGCAAAACGTTTATCGGGTAAGCGGCACGCTTCCCGCAGGGCTTTCCGGCGCGGATCTCACCGTAAGAAACGGCGACGCGGAAATTTCGTATAAAAACGCGGGCGCGGTTACGGGAACGGAATATTCGCTGTATCTTGCAGACGGCACGTACGATCTTGTGTTTACGGGGAAATCGCTTGAGGGCATGATTGCCGGCGTAACGGTAAACGGCGCGGCGGTGCAGGCGAACCTCGAAAAGGCTTATCAGCGCGTGATTACGGCAAAATACGGCGGCGGCGCCAGCGGAACAAACGGCGATTTTATAATGACCGGCAACGGCAAATATGCGGCAAACCCGCTTGCGGACGGCGATTCGTATACGCTGGGCGTGCTTGGTACGGCAAAGAATTTCGTGGCGGGCGTACGCATTAAAAACGCTTCGAAAAAGGAAGCCGGTATAGGTATTCAGTTGGGTGCAGACGCTAAAAACCTGTTGTTTATCAAAACGGGCGACGATAAGCTTGTGCAGCTCTATTCGTGGACGGGCGGCTGGTATTCTGCGGGCGCGGTTGATTTTTCGGGCGCGGACGCAAACGATTACGAATTTACGCTTGTACGCTACGAAGGCAGAATCGGCGCGTTTGTCAACGGCAGATATATCGCGGGCTGGAGCGGCGAAATTACGGGCAGCGCGGGCGGCGGCTATAATATCGACGCGCTCGGCGAAGGAAAAATCGGCTTGCTTCTCCGAGGCAGAGGCACGGGCGTAACGTTCGAAGAATATTTCTTCACGCCCGGCGACGAAGCGGCGAAAACGTATCTTGTCCGCACGGCGACGGTAGCGGAAATGAACGAGGCGGACGGCGAACTGATTTCCGTTGCGGGAATCGGCGAAAACGGCGAAACGTACCTCGGCGAAAAAATCACGCTGAAACTTCGCCCCGCGGCAGGCAAAAGCATGGCTGTGCTTGTAAATAACGAACGGATTTCCCCCGTTACTTCGTCGGACGGCGTATACACGTATACGTTCGCCGTAAAGGAAAACACGGCGGTGTCGTTTGAAACGAAAAGCGTGTACAAAGTGAGCGGTACTTTGCCCGAGGAGCTGAAAAACGCCGCAATGTACGTGATCGATGAAAACGGCGAAAGTTATTTCGCCGAAAACGCGGTGAGCGGCGATACCTTTGAAATTTATCTTTCGGACGGAACGTATCTGCTTGCGTTTACGGGCGAAACGCGCGAAGGCGTGATCACGACGGAAGTGCGCGGCGCGGCGGCGGAAAATCTGCGGCTTGAAATCACCTACGCAAAGGTTACGGTAGCCACGCCGGGCGGCAAGGGCACGGAAGCGGGCACGCGCGGTACGTGGACGAAAACGGCAAACGGCGAATACACCGTGGAAGGGTTGCACGACGGTAACGCATTCACGATCGCGCAGCTTGGTAAAAGCGAAAACTTTATCGTAAGCGCAAAGATCAAAGGCGGCAGCGGCATGCAGGCGGGCTTCACATTGCTCACGGGCGGATGGACGCAGAATTTGCAGATTTTCAGAAATTCCGACGCCGCGCGCAAATTCACCATGTATTCATGGGGCGCAAGCTGGATGAAAAGCGGCTATCTGGATACGTCGGTTGCGTTCGACGAGAACGATTATACCATGACGCTGATAAAATACGAGAATAAGTTGCGTTTGTATGTTAACAATGCGCATGTGATAACGTTTGAAGGCACAATTCAGGGCGTGGATATATCTTCGCTCGGCAGCGTTACGGTGGGCATGTCGCTCCGCGGAAAGTATAAAAAAACGGTGAAATTCTGCGACTGGAGTTATTCCGCCGCCGAAAGCGAAATTACAAAATATATTTCCGAGCATAATGGCTAAGCCTGAAAAAAGTCTTTTCCCCGATGAAGATTTGCCGTGCAAAAAAGTTTTAAACAAAGGGCGGTTGCATTTCGGAACAGTCGGGCAGTAACATTTCCGTAAAAAAACGGTCGGAAAATCCATTCAAAAAACAAAGCGATTTATCGCGGCGTAAACCGCGATGAAAATAAAAGTTAAAGGGAGAATGTAGTAATGGGAAAAAAACAGTATTCAAAACCTGCGCTGCAATGCGTGAGCATTGCAGCGGACGTGGTAACCACGTCCGGCGAAACAATGATCGGCTTTAAAACCGAGTGGATTGACGATCCGTCAAGAACGGTGGGAGAGGAATCGTGAGGGAGAAAAAAACGATGAAAAATAAAAAGAAACTTTTAAGTTGTATTTCTCTGCTTGCGTTTGCTGCATTGGCGGCTGGGTTCGCAGGCGCGGGTGTAAGAGCAAACGCGGCGGAAACCGCAGGCGAAACGCAAAAGGCAAACGGCTTTTATTCTCTGCATTTCATTATCCGCTTCAATGATAGCTCTTGCAGAATGAAGTAATTCTTCACTTATCTCATCATAACCAGGCATTTCTTCAATTCCTTTTTTATAGCGAAGTTGATGTTCCAATGTTGCCC
>ENA-ORTB01002801-ORTB01002801.1-human-gut-metagenome-genome-assembly--contig:-NODE-2801-length-15149-cov-4.988472_pt1 | contig 15149 bp, 17 predicted proteins | sample MGYA00241905_ERZ509174 | MGnify/ENA primary metagenome ERZ509174 (study PRJEB26280, sample SAMEA2338851) | human gut metagenome | biome: human gut; feature: human-associated habitat; material: faeces... | reverse complement strand
TCACTTTAAAAGGTATCGAGGGACTTGCAAAGATCCAGGAGATCATGAATACGCTGAGAGAGAATGCTCCGGCAGAGATTGGCAGTTACAAAGTAACGGCAGTGCGTGATTATAAGAAGAACACCATTACAGATACTGCAACAGGCGCTGTAAAACCGACCGGTCTTCCGGCTTCCAATGTTTTATATTATGAGCTGGAGGATGATGCATGGGTATGTGTAAGACCTTCCGGAACAGAGCCGAAAGTAAAATTCTATCTCGGTGTAAAGGGAACGTCTTTAGAGGATGCAGATGCAAAATCCAAGGCATTATCCGAAGCTGTCCATGCAATGATCGGAAAAATGTTATAACATATGGAAAATGCCTAAAAATGCCCCAAAATGGGAAAATTTCTTGACAAAGACATAGAAAACAAGTATAAATATGGATGTAGGTATTTTGGAAAAGAAAAAACCTCATATATCATAAAGTGAAAATCCAGAGGAGGAATTTTTAACATGAACAAAGCAGAATTAGTTGCAGCTATGGCTGAGAAAGCTGAATTAAGCAAAAAAGACGCAGAAGCAGCATTAAAAGCATTCACAGATGTTGTTGCAGAAGAATTAAAAAAAGGTGAGAAAATCCAGTTAGTTGGATTCGGAACATTCGAAGTTTCTGAGAGAGCAGAGAGAACAGGACGTAACCCACAGAGCGGTAAAGAGATGGTTATCCCAGCTTCTAAAGCTCCTAAATTCAAAGCAGGAAAAGCTTTAAAAGATATGGTTAACGCATAATTCTTTTTTAAATATGAATGTTTAGCGGGCTCGGATTTTCCGGGCTCGTTTTTTGTGCAGCAGGAGACGTCGTTTCTGTTGGATCAAAAACGAGCCGCAGGGATGTGTAACCTGCGGAATAAAAAGTAAGAGGGGAAAATAAAAACAATGAGATTAGATAAATTCTTGAAAGTGTCACGACTCATCAAGAGAAGAACGGTTGCGAATGAAGCGTGTGATGCAGGACGTGTGATGGTGAACGGAAAACCGGCAAAGGCTTCCGTCAATGTGAAAGTCGGGGATGTGATCGAGATCGCATTTGGAACAAAAAGTGTGAAAGTGCGTGTGCTTGATCTTCAGGATACAACGAAGAAAGAGGAAGCAAAAGACCTGTTTGAATATGTATCCTAAATATATTCTATACACACATTAGCCAGGGCAGTTATTTTTGAGGGCATAAATCAGGGAACCTTCTCATATATAGAATATAGACAAGTGCGGAACTCATAGAAAACATTCAAAACGTAAGTAGGAGGTTCGCAATTACCTGTATATATGAGGAGGAGATTTATGGATGAGAAGAATAATGTGACAAAATCCCACAAAGTGCTTTTGGCAAACCGGAAAAATGGCGCATTCAGCGGTGTGGTGGATGTACTGTCTTTTGATGTGGCAGAGATATTGCTGGAGACGGAGCTTGGGATGCTTCTAATAAAAGGACATGACCTTCATGTAAACCGCCTTTCACTGGAAAAGGGAGAAATCGATATTGAGGGACGGATCGATTCCCTGACCTATTCAGAGCCGAAAAATGTTACAAAACAGACGGAATCTCTTCTTGGAAGGCTTTTTAAATAATGTCTGGATTTGTGCGGCTGGCGGAAGGAATCCTGTTTTGGCAGGTGCAGGAGACCGGAAGCAGGGTGAGCGAGGGGATTTTCACAGAGGCAGTTTTTCTCGGAATCTCGGTTCTGGTGGGGATGGGACTATTCCTGCTGTACGATATTTTTCGTATTTTCCGAAGAATCGTGCCACATGGCGCAATCTGGATTGGAGTGGAAGACTTCTGTTATTGGTTACTATGCACTGCTGCGGTTTTTCTGATGCTGTATCAGGAGAATGACGGTATGATCCGGGGATTTGCCATTGGTGGTGTTATTTTTGGCATGATACTGTATTTTTTCCTCCTCAGCAGATTTGTTGTAAAGATCAATGTGTGTATTTTGAAGAAAATACTTGGCATTGCGGGAAGGATAACCGGTTTTGTGACAAAACCTTTTCGAAAGATTGGCAGGAAAATCATAAGTTTTTTATGTAAACAGTTGAAAAAATGGATAAAAATGATTAAAATGAGTTTATGTAAGCTTTAATGCGTAGATTTAGAGGGGTTCATCATGGCAAACGCGAAAAGAAGACGTAGAAAAAACGGAAACAGAGCTGGAAGAATGTGCATTACCTGTATTGTATTTGTGTTTGCAATTGTTATGTCAACACAGATCATTAAGGTATACCAGAAGGATCAGGAATATATTGCCAAACAGGCGGACTTAGAACAGCAGCTTTCCGCAGAACAGGACAGACAAAAAGAGTTAGAAGCATACGAGACTTATACAAAATCACAGCAGTATGTCGAAGATGTCGCCAAGAGCAAATTGGGGCTGCTTTATGATAATGAGGTTGTATTTAAAGAACAAAAGTAACGATCGCATTCGTTGGATCGTGAGCGTGATAGATAAAAAAATGGGACTGTTTTTTGTACAGTCCCATTTTTGTACTTCAATGTCAACCTTGAGCAATCGTCTCTATCTTTTGTAATTCTTCTTCTGTGAAGTCTGTGTGTCCGATGATCTTAATGTTGTCTAAAATCTGTTCCGGTTTGGAAGCGCCAATTAAAACGCTGGTTACTTTATCATCCTTTAAGATCCAGCTTAAAGCCATCTCAGCAAGGGTCTGGCCACGTTCTCCGGCAAGTACATTTAAAGCCTGGATCTGTGCAAGCTTTTCAGGAGTCAGGGCGGATTCCTTTAAGAAACGTCCGTCTGTGGCAATGCGGCTGTCGGTTGGGATACCATTTAAGTAACGGTTTGTCAGAAGTCCCTGAGCCAGAGGAGAGAATGCGATAATTCCCTTCTTAAGTTCATAAGCGGTATCTTTTAATGCATTATTTTCAATGGTGCGGTCAAAAATAGAGTAACGATTCTGGTTAATGATAAATGGACACTTTAAGTCACTTAAGATTGCAGTTGCTTTTCTTAAAGTCGGACCATCATAATTGGAAAGACCGACATAAAGTGCCTTTCCGCTCTTTACGATAGAATCTAAGGCGCCCATCGTCTCTTCCAGTGGTGTCTCCGGATCCATTCTGTGATGATAGAAAATATCAACATAATCCAAACCGAGACGTTTCAAACTCTGGTCAAGACTTGCGATCAGATATTTGCGGCTTCCCCAGTTGCCGTAAGGGCCTTCCCACATATCAAATCCAGCCTTTGTCGTAATGATCAGTTCATCACGATATGGCATCAGATCTTCTTTTAATATTCTGCCAAAATTTTTCTCCGCACTTCCGTAAGCCGGACCGTAATTATTGGCAAGATCAAACTGCGTGATGCCATTGTCAAATGCTGTGAAGCAAAGCTGTCTCATATTTTCATAATCGGAAGCATCTCCGAAATTATGCCATAAGCCAAGCGAAATCTTTGGAAGCAGTAATCCACTTCTTCCGCAGCGGTTATATTCCATGATGTTGTATCGTTCTTTTGCAGGTGTATACATATATTGCCCTCCTTGCACCGTAGATGATTCCCCGGTGTGCTATGAATGAATTTAAAATTTTCATGTTTAGTATACTTCTCTGTTTTTCGTCCTGCAAGTCAGACTGATCATATTATTTTATATTTTTTAACGGCACCTATATTTCGTGTTCTTCACAATTACAGATCTGAAGTGCCGCTCCATTTTCCACCAAATATAGCCAGGTCATATTCGAACGGACACCGGATATCATCTTCTAATTTTTTCTTATATTTTCCCATCATTCATATATGCTTTCACTTTTCACATCATTGACGCTTCTTCCCAGAAAGCTTATAATATTCTCGTTATTTACAGAAACTATACATAAGATTGGGGAATTTATTATGACCAGAAGACAATATTTCACCGCCGGTTTCAAGGACGGAATACCGATCTGTCTTGGATACATAGCGGTTTCATTTACATTTGGTATCATGGCGAAAAAAGTCGGAATTTCGATCTTTGATGCGGTTCTGATCTCTCTTACCAATGTGACCAGCGCCGGGCAATTTGCAGGGCTGTCACTGATCGCATCGACCGCTTCTTATATAGAGATGGCCATCACACAGCTTATTATCAACTTAAGATACTGTCTGATGTCCTGTGCGCTTTCGCAGAAGATTGATCCGGAAGCGCCGCTGTTCCACCGTTTTCTCATTGCTTACGGTGTGACCGATGAGATCTTCGGCGTCACAGTTTGCAAGGGTGGAAAACTGAGTCCGTTTTATTCTTACGGGGTTATATTTATCTCTGTATTCGGATGGGTATTCGGTACATTTCTTGGCATCCTGTCCGGTAATATATTACCGGCTCGTGTTGTCAGTGCATTAAGTGTCGCACTTTATGGTATGTTTCTGGCGATCATCATTCCGCCGGCCCGTAACAACCGTGTACTCGCAGGTGTTGTTGTCATTTCCATGGCAGCCAGCTTTTTATTTGACAAAACACCCGGGCTTAGGAATATTTCATCCGGATTCCGTATTATCATCATTACTCTGATCATTGCAGGAATTGCGGCTTATTTCTTCCCGGTGAAAGAGGACGAGTACGATGAACTGGAAGAAGCTGGCGAATTGAGTGACAGTACAAAGGAGGCACACCATGAATCATAATATTTACATTTACATATTTGTGATGGCGGCAGTTACTTACCTGATCCGTATGCTTCCGCTGACGCTGATCCGCAAAGAGATTAAAAGCACGTATATCAAATCATTTTTATACTATGTCCCTTATGTGACGCTTGCTGCTATGACATTCCCGGCAATCCTCAGTGCCACTGCGAATATCTGGTCTGCACTTGCCGGATTTATCATCGCCGTATTTCTGGCCTACCGTGGCAAGAGCCTGCTGAAGGTATCCTTGTTCGCATGTCTCGGCGTCTTTATTGTTGAGCTGATTACCGGATTATAAGTCATATAAGTTACCGGAAGTTTATGATATTGGCTTCCGGTTATAAACAATGAATACATATTTGCAGGAAATCCCCATATAAATGATACAAATGATTTATATGGGGATTTTTATGCAAAAATTTCTCGAAAAATTTAAACGGAAGCCATTACTCTTTTTGCTTCCGTCTGCATCCGTACTTCTACTCCTTTTTCTTCTGTTCTTTCATTCTCAACAGGATGCGGATCAGGCATTTTCGAAATATACTTCTGAACTTTTCCGACAGGAAATCAGTGGAAATACAATTACTCTCCACTACACCTTAAAAAATCCCGAAAAATATGGCATAGAAAATGCGCCCATTTCTTATGGACAATGTACCACCGATCCCGAACTGGTCCGGTCTAGTGTCGATGCGGAACGGACCAGACTTCAGTCTCATAACAGAACTTCACTTTCAAAAAACAACTGTCTCACTTATGATGTACTGGATAACTATCTGACTTCTGCTTATAATCTGGCTCCCTATACGCTTTACGATGAACCGCTTGCACCTCTCACAGGAACTCAGTCACAGCTTCCGGTCATCTTATCAGAATACCGTTTTTATGAGATCTCCGATATTGAAAACTATCTGCAGCTTCTTACTAAAACACCGGAATACTTCCGATCTATCCTGAATTTTGAACACACAAAATCCGAATCTGGCCTTTTTATGGCATCCTATACTGCTGACTCCATCATCAAAGAATGCCGGGATTTTGTTAATTTAAAAGAAAGCAATTATCTCTATTCTTCTTTCGTGGAACGGCTGGAAGAACTTGCTTCTGCCAAAGACGGTGTCCTTACCGAAAAGCAGCGGGAAGCCTATACCCGGCAGAACAACGTTTACATAAAAAAATATATTTTTCCGGCCTATGAACAGCTTATTTCCGGCTTGTCCGGGCTCCGCAGTTCCGGCAGAAACAATAACGGGCTGTGCTATCTTCCGAATGGCCGGACTTATTACGAATATCTGGTAAGAAGTGAGACCGGTTCCTCCCGCAGTATTGCAGAGCTGCAAAATCTTGCAAATGCACAGATACTTTCGGATCTTACAGTTATGCAGCGAGTGCTGACAGAAGACTCCTCCTCTGGCTCATCTTCCGTAACCTCCGACATTTTCAGCTCACAAGGTACTCTACTCTCCGAATCTGATCCTGAAAAGATTTTATCCACATTATCAAACAAGATTACAAAGGATTTTCCACCATATCCACAGATTCATACACAGATCAAATACGTCCAGAAATCCATGGAAGAATACTTAAGTCCGGCTTTCTACATGATCCCGGCCATCGACAATACTTCCGAAAATGTAATCTACATTAACAAGGGGCACATCACCGACAACCTTTCTCTCTTCACCACCTTCGCCCATGAAGGCTACCCCGGACATTTATACCAGAATGTCTATTACGCAAGCCTTCATCCCAATCCAATCCGCTGTGTACTGAACTATGGCGGCTACACCGAGGGCTGGGCCACTTACAGCGAGATGATGAGCTACTACTTTTCCACACTGACGAAAGAGCAGGCTACATTATTTCAACGCAACTCATCTGTCATTCTGGGACTATATGCACTTGCCGATATGGGAATCCATTACGATGGCTGGAAGCTTGCCGATGCGGCGGCTTTTTTCCACACTTATGGAATAACGGATGATGCGACCATTGAGGATATCTATGATCTGATCATTGCCGATCCGGCTAATTATCTGAAATACTATATTGGGTATCTGGAATTTCTGGAACTTAAGAAAAATGCAGTGAATAAGTGGGGTGATAACTTTACACAGATGCGGTTTCATAAGGCGGTTCTGGATGTTGGGCCGGCGTCGTTTGATGTGATCCAGAAGTATGTGTTTAAATAGATATGAGGATTCCTTATATGGGAATCCTCTATATAAGAGGAATATTCGAATTATATGTTGACTGATGCTCATACAGATATAAATTCATATCCATGATAAATACCAGATCATTTTTCATCCCCATATAGATTGCATTTTCTAAAGTTACGATCTGCCAATGCGCACCCGCAGAGCCATCAGGGGAAGTGTGAATTTAACTGTCAGGTCATCAACCTTCTCAGCCTTAACTTCTTTGTCACCTACAAATACAACATTTGTATAACCGGCACCGTTGTCTGTGTTCAGGTTACAGTTAAATGTAAAGATTACGTCATCTGCTGTAATCTGCTCACCATCATGCCATTTCAGATTATCTTTTAATTTTAATGTATACTCAAGACCATCCTCAGAAACCTCACAGCTATCAGCCAGGTACCATCTTGTCTCGTCCTGGTCAACATAGTAGAGTTTATCCTGGTATAGAGCAAGCTGGAAAGCTCCCTCTGCCATTGTCTCTAAGTCACCGTTTAAGCTTGTTACTGTTGCCAGATACCGGCATTACCAGCGAACTGCTGTCACTGCTGGAAGCAGAATCTGTAGACTTGCTGTCAGAACTTTTCCCACAACCAACTGCTACAGTTGCTACCATTGCTACACATAAAAGTGCGCTGATGATTTTCTTTTTCATTCGTTTCCTCCTTAGGTTTACTTTTGTTTCTTTGCATTATTCATTACATGTTGACACTGTATTTTTCCTGTCACATATTGTCAACAATTCATAAGTACGAGCATTATTATATCAAGCTAACATTTCATTTGTCCAATCAAGATTTTAAATAAAAGAGACAGCAAATATTAAACTATTCTATATATGTTCTTTAATTGATGTGTATGTTCTGATTTTTCGTCCATTTTACGGGCTTTTCTGGAATTTAAAACTAATGCATTTCCCCTTAAAATATGCTACGATATATAATATAAATCACACACAAGGAGAGCTCTATGAAAGCTTATGAACGTTTATTAAAATATGTCGCAATCAACACTCCATGCGATGAAACCAGTAACACAACACCTTCTTCGAAATGTCAATTTGACCTGGCTAATCTTCTGAAAGATGAAATGCAGGTCCTCGGTGTTTCTGACATTCACCTCACCGAACATTGTTTTCTCTATGGAAAACTTCCAGCCACGAAAGGATATGAAAATGCTCCTGCACTTGGTTTTATTGCTCATATAGATACTGTATCTGATTATTGCGAACATGCAATTCAGCCAGTCATAACTGAAAATTATAATGGCAAAGATCTGCCCCTTGGAAGCAGTGGTCTTATTCTTAGTCCTGATATATTTGCACATCTCAAAGCTCTAACCGGCCACACACTGATCACGACCGACGGCACAACCATTCTGGGAGCTGACGATAAAGCCGGAATTGCTGAGATTATGACACTGGTTGAACACTTGCAGTCCCAGCAGATACCTCACGGCCCGATTTGTATTGCTTTTACGCCTGATGAAGAGATTGGAACCGGTATCTCCCTTTTTGATATAGATTTGTTCGATGCCGATTTTGCATATACACTTGATGGCTCTACGGAGGGGAACTTACAATATGAAAACTTTAATGCTGCCAGAGCCTCTTTTGACATTCATGGCGTGAGCGTCCACCCTGGTTCTGCTAAAGATACTATGATCAATGCCTGCCTGCTCGCTATGGAAATTAATAACCAACTTCCCAAGCACGAAACACCACGTGATACTGCAGGTTATGAAGGCTTCTATCATTTAGTTCATATAGCTGGAGACTGTGGTTCTGCTTATATGGATTATATTATTCGGGATCATGACAACACTGAGTTTCAAAATCGCAAAAATCACCTTCTTTCCATTGCTGAACAATTAAATGCAAAATGGGGCGCAGGAACCGTAGAACTTTGTATAACCGACCAGTATTATAATATGAAAGATATCATTGAACAAAATATCCACTTAATTGAAAATGCAAAATCTGCGTGTGAAAGAGTTGGACTAATTCCTAATGTTTCTCCAATCCGTGGAGGGACTGATGGTTGTCATCTTAGTTTTCGCGGACTTCCATGCCCTGATATCGGAACTGGGGCACACGCTTATCACGGTCCTTATGAACACATTTCTGTCCAAAGCATGGATAAAGTTGTAGACATGGTCATAGAACTGGTAAAAATATATTCTACATTTTCAAAATAATCTGCCTAAAAGATAATTACAACTAAATACTTTCAGCAACACCATATCAAAAAAAGCGCCGCTCATACAAAAAATATAAGTGACGCTTTTTCTGATTTATTATGCTAATTTAAAAGGCTTATACTAGTCATTATCATATCTGTGACAGGCTACTTTATGCCCCGGTTTCACTTCTCTAAGTTCCGGTCTTTCTGCCTTACAACGATCTGTTGCATATGGGCATCTTGTATAGAACGCACAACCTTTAAAATCTTCTGTTCGAACCGGCTGTTCTCCACTTAATCCTTTTAATTCCGTACGTTTGATATACGGATCAGGAACCGCCTCAAACAATGCTTCCGTATATGGATGCAATGGATGCTCAAAAAGTTCTTCTGTCTCTGTCTCTTCCATCAGAGTTCCAAGATACATAACTCCGATTCTGTCTGAAATAAAACGTACTACACCGATATCATGAGAAATAAACAAAAGACTCAGTCCCAATTCTTTTTGAAGTTCCACAAGCATGTTCAAAATCTGAGCCTGAATAGATACATCCAGCGCAGATACCGGCTCATCGCAGACAATCAGCTTCGGCTGGATAATCAAAGCTCCGGCAATTCCAAGTCTCTGAACCTGTCCGCCTGATAATTCATGTGGAAACCTGAAATAATGCTCTTCGGAAAGTCCTACCTTTTTCAGGATTTCAACTACGGCTTCTCTTCTCTTCTCATTATCTGTCATTCCATGGATTTTTAAAGTCTCACTTAAACTATCTCCGATTCTCTGTCTCGGATTAAGCGCTGATAAAGTGTCTTGAAATACCATCTGAATGTCTTTACGCAGTGGGCGAAATTCTTTATCACTTAATTTACATAAGTCCCTTCCATTGTATAAAATCTCTCCACTATCTGCATGGTTCAGACCAACAATTGTTCTTCCTGTCGTAGATTTTCCGCATCCAGATTCTCCTACCAGTCCGTAAGTTTCTCCTTTTTCAATAAAGAAAGACATATCATCGACCGCACACATATGTTTCTTCTTGGCAAATAATTTTCCAGAATTATCATACACCGGATATGATTTTTTTAAATGTTTTACTTCAAGCAAATGTTCATTCATCTTTACACCTCCTGCTTTCCGGATTCGGCATATTTCCAACATTTCACTACATGCCCCGGAGCAACTTCACAGGCTGGCGGCTCATGTTCCATGCAGTGCTGACCTGCCATCTTACATCTGGTACAGAAATGACACCCTACCGGTACTTTAGATAACGGAGGCACTGATCCTTCAATCACTGGCAGCGGTTCTCCTTTTTTCACTCCAAGGTGCGGAATACATGACAGTAGTCCTTGTGTATATGAATGCAGCGGATTCTGGAACAATTCTTCTGTAGATGCTTCTTCAACTACCTGGCCAAGATACATAACTTTTACATTATGGCATAAATTCGCAACTGCTCCCATGTCATGTGTAATAAACAATACAGACATCCCAAGCTTTTCGTTCAATTCACGGATCAGCTGCAGAATCTGTTCCTGAATTGTTACATCAAGTGCTGTTGTTGGCTCATCCGCAATCAAAAGCTTTGGCTCGCAGGATAATGCCATTGCAATCATAACACGTTGCTGCATACCACCAGAAAGTTCATATGGATACTGTTTAAAACAGTTCTCCGGATTGGGGATTCCTGTCAACTTTAACATCTCAATTGCTTTTTCTTTTGCCTGTTCTTTATTTAACCCTTTATGCAAAGTCAGTACTTCACTCAACTGACTGCCTACAGTATGAACCGGACTCAACGAAGTTAATGGATCTTGGAAAATAACTGAAATACGGTCTCCTCTTATATCACGGATTTTATTTAAAGGCTGCTTTAACAAATCTTCACCTTCGAATAAAATTTCACCTTCATATCGGACATTTGTATCATGATCACGAAGTCTTAGAATCGTCTGGGACATAACACTTTTTCCGGAACCAGATTCACCAACTATTCCTGTAATCTCCCCTTTTTCAATCTTCAAATTCACGCCATCTACTGCCGGAAGCCACTTTTTATGTACCGGGAACAGAACGTGTAAATCTTTAATCTCTAATATTGTATCGCTCATTATTTTTTCACACCTCCTTTTGTTCTCGGATCCATAAAGTCACGAAGTCCATCTCCAAGAAGATTCAGACTCAGTACACATATAATAACTGCTGCTCCTGGTACAATCATTGTCCAAGGTGCCTTTGAAAGTACTGCTTTACTTGCTTCCAGCATATTTCCCCAACTGGCTGCCGGTGCCGGAACACCCGCTCCAAGGAAGCTAAGAGATGCTTCTGAAATAATTGCCTGCGAAAAAATGTAAGAAGCCTGAACTGTCAGTGGTGAAATAACGCCCGGAAGAATCAGTTTCCATAAGATTCTGAAATTTCCGCTTCCCTGTACTTTTGCAGCTTCTACATAAGTCTGCTCACGAATAACCATAGCGCTGGCACGTACTGTACGCGCTACGTTTGGAGTATATACAATTGTAAGTGCTACAACTACATTCCAGCTTGATGTTCCAAGTGCCGCAATCAATGCAATCGCAAGTAAGATTCCCGGAATTGCAATCAATCCATCACAGATTCTCATAAGGATCTGATCAAGCACTTTGAAATAACTTGCATAAAGTCCGATAATTGTTCCCAAAACACAGGAAAAGATTGCGACACAACCGCCAACCCAAAGAGAAACTCTTGCTCCGTACATTACACGGATAAATAAGTCTCTTCCTAATTCATCTGTTCCAAAAATATGTGCAGCACTTGGCGCTTTCAGACGATCCATGACCACCATTGCATTTGGATCCTGTGTGTTGAGAATCGGAACTAATATTGCAGTAACCAAAATTAATAAAAATCCAATTGTTCCGATAATCAGTCCCGGACTTGCGAGTAATTTTTCTCTTGTGATCTGTCGTTGTTCTTTTATAATTGCCTCACTGGAGGCAGAAATTCCTTTTCTTGTTAATACCATTTTCCGCCCTCCCGTTATTTATTTCTGCCTGGCTGCAGTCTTGGATCTACAAATCCATATAAAATATCAACCACAAGATTTACCAGTACATACAATAATGTTACAAATAATACAACTCCCTGAATTACATATACATCTCTTCGATTAATAGAACCCATTGTCAACATTCCAAGCCCCGGAATATTAAACAACGTCTCCGTTACAATCGTTCCTGTAATCAGACTTCCAAATGACTGTCCGACTGCTGTAAGAATTGCAGGCGCCGCATTTTTAAGTGCATAGCGAAGAACTACTTTTTTTTCTTTTAATCCTTTTGCTCTTGCTGTGCGAATATAATTTTTATATAACACCTCAAGAAGTGATGATCTTGTCATTCGTGTAATATAAGCAGCTTGTACAATTCCAAGTGAGAGTGCTGGAACAAACAGATATTTCCAATGTTCCAACAGTCCATTTGCCAATGGTGAATACCCTGCTACCGGGAACCAGTGATGATACACACTAAAAAATAACATTAAAAACATACTTAAAAGGAATCCTGGAATTGCAATACCAAGCAATGACACAGATACTGCTGCTACATCAGTCGCGCTTCCTCTCTTATATGCTGCAAGAATCCCAAGTGGTACAGAAAGAACTAATGCAATTAACTGCGCAAGAATTGCAAGGTTGATTGTTGGTCCAAAATATTCAGCAATTGCTTCTGTTACAGACTCATGTAAAAAAAATGAATTCCCCCAGTTCCCCTGAAATACATTGACGATCCAGTCACCATACTGCACAAAAAATGGTCTGTCAAAGCCAAGTTGCGCATTCAAAGCATTTATCTGATCTGTTGATGCTTCCAGTCCTAAAATTGCTGTCGCAGGTCCTCCCGGTATCATATATACAACCAGAAAAACAACAAATGACACAACAAAGAGTACAGGAATCAATGACAGAATACGTTTTCCAATATAAGATAACATATAGTTTCCTCCTCCATGATTTTCAAGTTCAATGAAAATATTCCTAAAATTCGCAAAAGCGGCGGTTGCTTTCGCATTCCGCCGCTGTGTTTACTATTCAAGACTCACCTAGATGTAAGTAAACTCTTCCATCTATTACTCTGCAAAAGTGATATTCCAATAAATTGGGAATCTCAGGTACTGATAATTCTCAACTTTGCTGTTCATAGCTGTAATGTTTGTGAAATGTCCGATAACACTTGCTGCACCATATTCATAAATGAATGACTGGAGGTCTTCCCATGCAGCTTTTGCTTCCTCGTTAGAAGATGCTGAACGGATTGCTTTGATTCCGTCTGATATTTCCGGACGATCCAGTCCTGCCCATCCTTTATCCAGTACTGATAACTGAATTGGAAGCATGTTGTAGCTGTTACTTGTAATATACATACTAAACTGTTTCGGATCTGCACGGTGCTCCATGAATGTGTTGAAGTCGTAACTTTCAACTTCTGCATTGAATCCTGCTGCTTTTAACTGTTCCTGAACAACTAATGTTGCGTTGTACATGTCATTGTATTCTGGTGTTGTAACTAATACGATTTTTTCATTGTTGTAGCTTGACTCAGAAAGAAGCTTTTTCGCTTTCTTTATATCGTTCTGATTGTAATATTCAGAGCCAGCCTCTGTTCCCCACTGAGTATCATCCGGATTACACCAACCTGCATTCAGCTTATAAAGATCAGCATCTCCATAACTTGCCTTCAGAATATCATCACAGTTAAGTGCTGCAAGAGCTGCCTGACGTACTTTCTCATCAGCCATAACACCCTCTGTTGTATTCAGGAACAGGTTCAGTGTACCACCACTACGAACATCCATAGTCAGATTCTTGTCTGCTGCAAGATCTTTGTACTGATCTGCCGGGATATCCTCAGCAATGTCATACTGACCATTCTGTACACCTGCAATACGAGTAGCTGTATCTGTTACAATGTTAAATGTGATTGTATCAGCCTGTGCATTTTTTGCTCCTGCAAGACCACTGGATTTTCCTTTAGCCGGCTGATAATCCTCATTTTTTTCAAGTTTTACATACTGATCTTGCTTCCACTCTGCTACTTTATACGGACCAGTTCCAATATATTCCTTTACACCCTCATCACTTGCTGAATCAACAACTGACTTTGGATAGATTGCTGCAAACTGAATAGGGCTTGCAAGAACCATGATGATATCAGAAGATGGCTCATTTACAGTAAGTTTCACTGTATAATCATCTACTTTTTCAAACACTGAACCGCCAATGAGTGTTTTAGCCTTTGGTGAAAGCTTCATCCAACGATTCATAGATGCTACTACATCATCTGCCTTCATCTCATCTCCGTTGTGGAATTTTACTCCCTGACGAAGTTTGATTGTGTACTCTTTTCCATCATCGCTTATCTTATAAGACTCTGCAAGTACTGGCTGTGGTTCATAATTCTCATCCATCTGGAACAGAGCTTCATAAATATGAATTCCAATTGCACCTGTAACATTAGCATTTACAGTGTGTGGATCAAGTGCAGGTGGATTTGCTGCAATTGCTGCATTAATCTCAAACTGCTTAGCTGTAGAATCTGCATTTCCAGATGTAGAACTGGATTTGCTGCCACCACAACCTGTTGCCATAGTTGCGATCATTGCGACACATAAAAGTGCGCTTATGATTTTCTTTTTCATAAAGTTCTCCTTTTCTTTTTCTCCAGTTGTATCACTGCTTTATTGAGCAATAATTATCAACGTTAACAAGTATACATCTAATGATACCACAATTACTGTTCCATTGTCCAATCAAGAATTTAAATAAAAGAGACAGCAAATATTAAACTATTCTATATGGCTTCTATCCGAAGTACCCAGTAGCAGATGCCGGATATGGTTCTTACAACAATTACATCTTCTGTGAGCAGCAAGGAATGGAAAAATATATGAAGTTTCCCATGTTCAAGAAAGAGACTACTGACAAGAAATACCATGAAGATCCATTTCGAGCAGTAAATTTTCCAATCGGGGAAGACGGAATCATGCGTTGCCCAAACGGGAAAAACTTTTATCTTCAGTATCGAAAAAACGTAAAAGGGAACAAGTATGGGCGTCAGGAA
>ENA-ORTB01002774-ORTB01002774.1-human-gut-metagenome-genome-assembly--contig:-NODE-2774-length-15292-cov-2.343375_pt1 | contig 15292 bp, 9 predicted proteins | sample MGYA00241905_ERZ509174 | MGnify/ENA primary metagenome ERZ509174 (study PRJEB26280, sample SAMEA2338851) | human gut metagenome | biome: human gut; feature: human-associated habitat; material: faeces... | reverse complement strand
AGAAGGGAAGGACATTCTTAACAGCATTTGCCGGAAGTATAGGAATCATAGGAATAGCACTTATATTGTCGCTATCGTCTGGATTCCAGAAGTACATAAACGATGTACAGGAGGAGACACTTGCCACGTATCCGGTGCAGATAACGAAGAAGGCAATGGATTACAGTGAACTGCTCTCCAAGATGGTAGGTAACAACGAGGAGGATTCAGATCACAATCACGCTGGCGAGGACAAGGTATATTCGGGAGATATCATGGGAGACATGCTCGTGTCCATGGTGTCAGATGTGAAGGAAAACGACCTTGAGTCATTTAAGAATTATATAGAAGACGATGCAAACGGTTTCACCAAGTATACAAGTGATATAACATACACATATGATACACCATTATATGTGTTTAACGAGAACAGTGCAAATGGCGGTGTTGCCCAGGTAAATCCAAGCACCACAATGACAGATATGGGATTTGGAGGTATGGCGGAGGCACAGGAGTCAACGGCAGATTTCATGTCGGCATTCAGCTACGGTTCATCGTCAATGGACATGTGGACACAGATGCTTGACAACGACACTCTGCTCAAGCAGCAGTACGATGTGCTGGCAGGACACTGGCCTGAGAATAAGAACGAGGTTGTACTTGTCGTCGACAAGAACAATGAGATAAGTGATTTTACACTGTATACTCTTGGACTTAGGGATTCAAAGGAACTGAGCGATATGGTTTCAACCATACTTGCTGGCGGAGAGGTACCGGAGCTTGAGCAGATGGTGTTTACATACGATGACCTTCTTAATCTCAAGTTTAAGGTTGTGCTTCCGGGCGATCTGTACAAGAAGAATGATGATGGAACATACACAGATATGAGTTCTGATGCTGATTTTCTGAAGTCTGCCGTGGCCGGGGGCCTTGAAGTAAAGGTGTCGGCAGTAATCAGGGCTTCGGATAAAGCGTATGCAACTACCATGCAGCCGGGATATATAGGTTACACATCGGAGCTTGCCAATTACATAGTTTCAGAGAACGAGAAGACAGATGTGCTTAAGGCTCAGATGGATAATCCTGATACTGACATATTTACAGGAATGCCATTTTCAGATGGCAAGGAACTGACAGCGGATGATGTGGATATGGATTCTGTTATGCAGCAGCTTATGGCTTCAGGTCAGGTTACTGAGGACATGCAGGCACAGATGGCGTCCATGACCAAGGATCAGCTCTTCGATATGCTCAAGGGTTACGGTTTCTTCCAGGAGTCAACATCTACTTATGAGGATAACATGTCAAAGCTTGGATATGCAGAGCTTGCAAAGCCGGCTTCCATCAACCTCTACTGTGCAGAATTTGCGGATAAGGACGAGATAACAAAGCTTATAGACAAGTACAACGAGGATTATCCTGACAAGGAGATCACATACACTGATTACATCGGAATCATGCTGTCATCGGTGACCAAGATCATCAACGCGATAACCTATGTACTCATTGCATTTGTGGCAATTTCATTGATAGTTTCATCCATCATGATCGGAATAATTACATATATCTCAGTTCTTGAGAGAACAAAGGAGATTGGTATTCTGCGAAGCATAGGAGCTTCAAAGAAGGATATCTCAAGAGTGTTCAATGCGGAGACATTTATCATAGGTCTCTTCTCAGGACTCATAGGAATCGGCGTGACGATGCTGATCAATATACCGATCAGTAAGGTGATAGAGAGTTATATCAACGTTGCCGGTGTATCGGCGCTTCCTTGGAAGGGTGGAGTGATGCTGGTAATCATCAGCGTTATACTGACATTGATCGGAGGACTTATCCCATCGAGAATTGCAGCTAAGAAGGATCCTGTTATAGCGCTCAGAAGTGAGTAATTATAAATTATCTGAATACAAAAAGAAAAGGCTGCCATCTCTGGCAGCCTCTTCTTTTTGTATTAAAAGGGAGTGACTGCAACTACATTATGTGAGGGGAGGGTGTTGCAGTCGTTTATGAAAAAGGGGATGTAAACAACTCGCTTACGCTCTCGCTGTTTACATTTAATAATATACCGAGAAAATGTGTTCTAATTTTGGAGAAGTTGTGTAGAAAATGTGTTTTTCGGGTAAAAATATGAAGATGCTGTAAGAAATTTAAAGGATATAAAAACAGCATAAGGCAGACATGGCTAGAAATTAGAAAGGTAAGTAAAGGTATGAGACAAAATGTGTATTGTCCTGTTTATTTTTGCTGATTATATAATGTATAATGGTAGAAATGTATTTAGGAGGATAAACAGATGGCAGGAAGTCATATAGCAATACCAACCATTCTTAAGATCGGAAAGGGAACCCTGAATGATCTGGGCAAATATATAAGTGCTTCCGGGATGAAGAATGCTGTTATTTATTTTGGGAATGGACTCATAGACATGTTTGGACAGCAGGTCATGGATTCTCTGAAGAAGGAAAATGTGACAGTTGTGGAGTACAGAGAGCTGGATTCCACCAATATAGAGGATATAATCAAGCTGGCATTTGATATAGATGCGAAGGCCCAGGTGATCGTGGGTATCGGCGGAGGAAAGGTTATTGATGTGGCAAAGTATGCGGCATATCTCAGAAAGCTTCCTTTTATAAGTATTCCGACATCGGCGTCATCGGACGGATTCTCAAGCGCCAGCGCATCACTTATGGTAAATGGACGCCGTACCTCGGTGCCTGCAAGGATGGCATACGGAATCATAGCGGATACGGAGATCATCAAGTCTGCACCGGAGAGATTCCTTTACTCAGGAATCGGCGACATGGTATCCAAGATCACATCCCTCTACGACTGGCTTTTCGAGTCAGACCTTGGATATTCAGAGATGAATGATTTCGCGGTTATGATCGCGAAGAAGGCGGTGAACAGCTTTGTCAGAACGCCATTTGAGACGATCAAGGATGACCTGTTCCTGAAGGAGCTTCTTGATTCCCTTGCCATGAGTGGCGTTGCAAATGAGATAGCAGGCGGAAGCACACCGACATCCGGAAGCGAACACCTGATCTCACATGCACTTGACAAGATGCTTGAACAGCCACAGCTTCATGGAATCCAGGTGGGAATTGCCACATATATCATGGCGGTTGTCCAGGATCACAGATATGTCAGGGTAAATGCAATATTTGAAAAGACTGGTTTCTGGGATTATGTAGCTACACTTGATCTCAAGAGAGAAGATTTCGCAAAGGCGATAGACATGGCACCACAGATAAAGCCTCACAGACACACATATCTTCATGAGGAGAAGTACAGAGAACTTGCCAAGAAGGTTCTGTATGAGGACGAGGTACTTAAGAGAGTATTCGACTAAGAAAAAAGGTGTGAAGAATGGTACTGCAAGGTGGAAAAACAGTGTATCGTGTAAAACAATGAACAGTATGTGGATGCCAGCCGTGGAGGGCATTGTCAGGAGAGTATTATATGGAAGAAAACAATTTCGGCTATGGCTTTGAACATGATGACTATGGGAGATTTGAGCAGGATATTGACCAGGACACAGCTTATGTGATCAGACCTGAGCAGATGGGCGGTGGAGCTTCCCCGCAGCCACAGATAAAGAGGACGATCCCTATAGTTACGATTGCATTGATAGTGGCAAATGTCATAGCTGGCATCATGTGTATCGGTGTGGACAATTACTCCAGAACCGGTGGACTCAACTATCAGTACGTGAAGCTGAATGGCGAGTATGGACGACTTATATCGGCGATGTTCCTGCATTCTGGCTTTGATCATCTCTTTGGCAATATGTTTGCACTATATATGTTTGGCTCCACGGTGGAGAGAAAACTTGGCTCCCTGAGGACGACTATCATATACTTTGTATCAGGAATTGTTGCCGGGATCATATCCATGAATGTGTATCATATGACTGATCCTGACAGAATGCATTTCTCTATAGGAGCATCAGGGGCGGTGTTCGGAATCATATGTGCTGCTGTGTTCCTGACATTCATGGGCAACAGGAAAGCAAGCAGAAAAGATATGATGGTATCCATAGTTGTTGTGGTCATATATGCTCTGTATACAAATGAGAAGAATATAGATATCTATGCGCATGTGGGTGGTGCGATCGTGGGAGGAATCCTTGCATTTGCACTGAATATCAAGCGGTGGGAGAAGTTCAGGGAGAACAAATTCTGCAAGCTTTTGGCAGTCATACTCACATTGTCCATGTGCGTGACAGGTATCGGTGAGGCGGGGATCGGCAAAGATGCAGCCGATCTTCCGGATAAGAGGATAGATTATATAAAGGAACAGAAGATATTCCCGGATGGAGACACAACCTATGGGGATGGTCTGGATGCCTATTGCAGCGATGAACACTGGCAGGCATTTGTCGCGACGGACGGAAGTCAGATAGTGCAGTTTGAAGGGAATGCCACATATAAGGGGCAGCAGGTGACGGTCACAGTCCAGTTTCAGATAGAGGGTGACTGCGAGGGCTATCAGCCGGGATATGTCGGGCTGAATGATGTGGGACAGAACAGTGAGAGTGCCACGGAATTCATGTTGACAGTGTGTGGAAGATCGATAAATGAGCTGAAGTACGGAAGATAAATATCGTTGTGTGAACAAAAGTGTCATGGTATACTAAATTTGTGTGTCCATATGCGGATAGAGAAGCTATGTGTCTCAGAATATGGGCAGATATATCAGGAAAAGTATATGGTATAAGATCTATTATAATCAGGAAAGTACAGAGATAGAGAAAACATGGCACTCAAATACGTGATGATAAATGACATAATTGAAGAACATAATGCAAGAATGCAGAATCTGAGGAAATATTACCCGTTTTTTGTTCTGGCTGAGACCACATTTGCGCAGTATAAGGAAGGTCGTTATGCACAGCTGGACATGGGTTATATAACCATGGCGATTCTGCGTTTTTTTATTCAGGAGAACAGCTTCAATGAGCGTGAAGTGTTATACGATGAATATGAGGAATTCATGGGGCAGCTCCTTGATCGTGATTTCGATGTGGAGATCGCGGGAGATGACAGGGCTGACCTGATAATGTATATATTTGACAAGATCAAGAACGATGGAAGAGCATTTGAATTCACGTTCTATGATCCGGGAAAGAAGCAGCGCAAGACGGGACGAGTGAAGCTGATAGACAGCCATATAGTGGATGGCAAGGTCCTGTATTTCATCACTGCGGATGGAATCGAATTCTATCTGGACACCAAGGAGATCAAGGACGAGAGCAAGATCAACGTGCAGCAGCTTCTTCTGGAAAAGATGATCGTTGGAGAGAACTTCCGTGGCGGTATCGAGGTCGTGCGCAGGATCAATAGCGAGGTGAACAGGCTGATCCGCGAGAAGGATGAGATAGTAAATCTTCTGTCCATCGACGTGTTCAAGGGCGCGGAGGAGTACGAGAATTATATGAAGACCGTCGGCAAATGGTTCGCTGACGAGCAGAAGCTCTTTGCCAAGAACAAAGCTCTGGTGGACAAAGCGATCACTAAGGCGAGCTATGATAATATGGGCAAGGGCAACCTGAAAGCTATGGAGGAGATAAGCCAGCTTGAGCTTGAACTCAAGAGGACCATCATCAAGCACGGAAGTCTGATAAGCAGCACAATGGAGCTGCAGAACATATCGGACAATATCATACACAAGGCGAAGCTTCAGAAACTTAGACCTGCATTTGACTTTGCAGGACAGCTTCAGAGTATCATAAAAGAGGACAGACCGGATAAGATACTTACCATACTTGCGCCTCTCTTCGCTCCGAGGATCGTGAAAACGTTCAGCATGACATCTATAGATCACATGCTCACGCTGAAGTCCGAGGACAATGCGAAGACCACAAAGGTGAAGAAGGAGCAGCTTGATCCGAACTTCCGTTACGAAGATGAACTGCTCGATGAACAGATAAGTGCCAACTTCACAAAGCTGTTCCACGAACTCCTTGACCAGCTGAACAAATGGGGACACCTGAGTCTCAAGGAATTCAATGGAATACTTGAAGTTAAGTTTGGAAAAGAAATCTACGACAACAAAGATTACTATTCCTTCCTCACACACCTAGCTCAGAAGGACAGGTACAGCGTGGATGAGATACTGGCAAAGCCGGACACTATGCTGGAGGGAATGCTGGTAGATCACATAGAGAGAATAAAAACTGGCAAAGGTATTGCTATTTTGCAGAATCAGACCGATGGTGATATGGGGCATGGCGGTTCTGGTCTCTCCCGTGAGATGTATGCACCGGAACTCACACTGGATGCGTTCAGAGGCATGACATTTACACTGGAATTCCATCCAGACGAAGAGATACAGATTGGCGAGGACATGTACGTTACGGGAATTCAGTTTAACAAAACCAGCTGAGAGTGATTGTACGGAGAATAGGAGAAAAAGATGGAAAGTAAGAATCTGGACAAGGCGATAGAGATATATTCCAAGTTAATATCAGGTGAGGAGATCTGCAAGAAGCATCCCGACAACGGCCCGCTGTACGATGAATTCTACGGCAATGCCGAGGTGTACGACATCGTCATGAATATGATGAAGAAGATGAACCTGTCACTGTACGAGTACAATGACAGCTTGTATATAACAGCCGGAGAGGGCAACAGGGTATTTGGCTATACGAATGACGACATGAAGAAGCTTCTGGGACTTCGTCTGAACAAGGAGCTCTATCTGTGTTACTTCATTATGTATATGACACTTCTCTATTTTTACAAGGATTCATCCAGCTATCAGTTCAGGGAGTATGTGAAGTCAGAGAACATTATAGATGAGACAAGCAAATATCTTGCGGACATAACGAAGAAGCTTGATGTTCTGTCAACTGATGAGGTGGAGCAGGACAGCTTCAAGGCGATAGCGCTTCTGTGGGATGAGCTCCCGGCGGTGACGGGCAATCAGGAGGGCGACAGCGCCAGGGCGTCCAAGGCATCCCGGGCGGGTTATGTGAAGCTGGTGTTCAACTTCATGTCGGCCCAGCGGTTATTTGTGGAGAATGCGGACAGGTACTATCCGACAGACAGGATGAAAGCTTTGTCGGAGAACTATTTTGAGGAATACAGAGGACGGCTGTATCAGCTGCTTGGAGGTGAAGAAGAGGATGCCTAGTATCAACAGGATAAGGGTCAACAATGTAAAATATAACTTTGGTACACAGCAGTACGATGACTTCACCATGAGAATGTATGGCAAGAACACGCTGTATGATCTGGCAAATGGAGGAGGAAAGAGTATTCTCATGCTTCTGCTCCTTCAGAACCTGATACCGAACTGTACTCTGGATGAGAAGCAGCCTGTGGAGAAGCTTTTCCGTGCGGGTGGCGGCAACACAGTCATCCATTCGCTGATCGAGTGGAAGCTTGACGAGGCGGATATAAAGGATGGCTACAGATACATGACCACCGGATTCTGTGCCAGAAAGGCAAAGGATACGGCGGATGCCGGGGAGGTACAGAAGGACACTGTATCCATAGAGTATTTTAATTACTGCATTTTCTACAGGGAATATAACAAGAATGACATAGTGAACCTTCCTTTGTCGGAGGGGAATGAGAGGATCACATTCAACGGTTTAAAGACATATCTCAAGGATCTCGGACACAGGGATATGAGCCTGGAGGTCAGGGTATTTGACAAGAAGGGTGAGTACCAGAGATTTATAAGTGGCTATGGTCTCCACGAGAGCCACTGGGAAATCATACGCGGAATCAACAAGACAGAGGGGCACGTAAGAACGTATTTTGAGACAAATTACAGGACCACAAGGAAGGTCGTGGAGGATCTGCTTATAGAGGAGATCATAGAGAAGGCATTTGCCACAAAGACAGGACGAAACGGTGAGGAAGACACCATGGCAGAGACTCTTCTCGACATCAAGGACAAGCTGAACGTTCTGGCACAGAGAAAGCGTGACATAGCCAACTATGACCACCAGATAGAATTGATAAATGTGCTCGAGGGCAAGGTGAACTCATGCATAGGTCTCTACGAGGACAACGACAGGATATGTAAGGGCCTGGCCGATGTGTATGCCACAGGAAGGGCGTGTACACAGGAGGGCGACACCCATATGGAGGAGCTGGCGAAGGCAAAGGCTGACGCCGGGGAGCAGATGGAACAGCAGAACAAGCGTCTGGCAAATCTCAGGGTCACCAGGGATTATCTGCGCCTTGAGGACATGAACCGCAAGATGGATGACACTGCCACGCAGATAGAGGACAATGAGAAGAAGCTTGCGGAGCTGAAAAACCAGATCGGCTACAAGGAGAGTGCAAATGACTACCTTGTATACAGGGAGAACAAGCGACAGTACGAAGAGAGCAGACTGATAGTCGACAATATAAGAAACAACATCGGATCATCCAGTGAGAAGATGGCGGTGTATGCGTACAACAGACGCATCCGTGATGAGAAGAAGCTTGCAGAGCTCATGGCGGCAAGGGAAGAGGCCCAGACCAGCTATGATCACGCACTTGAGGAGGCGGAGTACTGCAGAAAGGTCATGAGGGAGGGCGAGATCGCCCAGGCGGTGGCGGAGAACAATATCGCTGATGCCACAGCCAAGATTGATGAGATAAGTGCCCGCATAAGTGAGCTGGCAGCATCGGTCAACCTGCTCGTAGTGGGTGATGTGAAGGATATGATGAACAAGGCTCAGGAGGAGTCTGACAGGATACTTGCTGAGATGACAGAGTTGGAGATAGCCATAGCAGATGGCAGGACAAAGCTGTACGATGACAGATACAGACTGACGACTGTGCAGGCCGAGTATGATGCGCTGGAGAGAAGCTGCGAGGATGCAAGGCTTGACGCCGAGGCGTACAGGCAGTCGGGAAGCCAGCTCGACAGCATCATGGCAGTATACTCTGTGGAGAATCCACAGGATATAACAGGTGTTATAAATGACAGGATTAGGGGCACCATAACAGAGACGATCAAGCGCCAGCAGGAGATCGACAGACTGACAAAGCTTGCGAAATGCTATGAGGATGGCAGACCATTTCCGCCGTCGGAGGGTGCTGAGACTGTGATAAACTACATCTCCACCAGACATGGGCTCATGGCCATGCATGGTGCGGATTATCTGTCGGCACTCCCGGGTGATACAAAGGAGGAGCTGCTTCAGGCAAATCCATACCTGCCGTACAGTGTTGTGACAAAGGGATTTGATAGTCTGGAGGACGATATAAATCTCGGTTCGATAGACACCGGCAGCGAATGTGTAATGGTGTACGATATGGATAAGCTTTCAGACTCAGCGATAGTTCCCGCCGAGAACATGCTTATCATAGGAAGAGACAGGAAATATTTCATGTCTAAGGACTCCATAGAGGACGCCAGAAAGGCAAATGCTGATAAAATAGCAGGTCTCACGGAGGAGATCAGTCTGATAAATGAGAAGCTTGCGACTTATCAGGAGGATCTTGCATTTGTCACAAGGCTTGTGGATGCGAGATATACAGGTGCCGAGGACAGGGAGAGAGAGCTGAACCAGGCACTGCTCGATAAGAAGGATGAGCTTGAGGAGCTTAAGACATCGATCAAGGTTACAGAGACGGAGCTTAATAATAACACTGAGAGATATGGAGACCTGCAGCAGAGTCAGCAGAAGGAATCTGACAGAAGACAGACATTTGTCATGATAGAGCAGCTGTCGGATCTTGCAAGACCGGAGGAGCAGAGACTTGCCGAGTATAAGCAGAGGAAGTCTGACCTTGTGGCAAAGCTGTCAGGACTTCAGAGCGATGTGCTGAAGTGGTCGACGACGGTTGGAGAGACTGAGTCAAAGCTTGCGGGGCTTACAAGGAATATAGAGGATATCCAGTACAAGTGGACGGAGTATTTCGAACCGTATCTGCCGAAGTCTGAGAATACAGATGGTGCAGGCGTGGCTGCTGCGGCATGGCAGGACGGAATACCGGAGGAATACAAGGAGACTTTGGACATTTCAGATGAACGGCTTGAACAGGAATTTATGGCTATGCTGGCGGTTTCAAAGGAGCATGCGCCGGATCTTGAGGACAAGAAGAAGCTCATGGATGCGCTGAAGAAGTCAATGGACAGAATACAGAAGACCATAGAGAAGAGAGGCTTTGACATGGCGGTATTTGCCGGGGCAGGAGAGCTCTATCCGACGTCTGAGGACAATCTCAGGGAGATGGACGATGAGCTGGCAAGGCTCACGTTGATAGAGGCGTCGCTGATGCAGCAGCAGAAGGCTGACCAGAAGGCGTATAGCAAGCTTGAGGGAAGCATAGAGTATGCGATAGAGAACATCAACCGCACATACGGCGATGTGAGGAGATATCTGCAGCCGATGCAGATACAGCCATAGCCAATGGAGATGCGGTGCTTGCGGATATGAACCGCATATTCAAAGAAGCTGAGAAGGCGTACAGCGATTACTATAAGCAGTATGGTTTCATGGTGGATCTGTACAAGGATGTAAAGAGAATAGTCGATACAAATGACATAGATGTGTCCGGTGGAAATGTACTGGATGAAGACATGGATACCCTCAGACAGTTATTTGAGACAAGTCTCATGAAGTACGACAGGAGCATGAAAGCCATTGACCGCGCGAAGAATGAAATCATGAGATTCAAGGGACAGACGGCGGATACACTAGTGGAGATGGGTGTATTCGAGATGGCCAATACGATCAGACAGGATGTGCAGGTTCCGGATACCTACAGTCAGACAAAGGAACTTCTGGCAAATCTTCTTCAGATTATTGAGTTCATCAAGCTGGAGAAGGAGCGCGTTGAGAAGGGTATCGAGGATATGGTTGCCATCAAGGAGAACTTCGAGAATCAGTGTGTACAGAGGTGTATGGATGTGAAGACTGAGCTTGAGAAGCTTCCAAAGCTGTCACGTATCACGGTGGGCGATGATGTCATCAAGATGGTCGATCTCACCATACCTTACGTGAAGGATGAATTTGTAAAGCAGAGGATGTCTGATTATATAGATGACATAGTGAAGGGTGCGGATGCCTACGAGGATGAACGAAAGAGGATCAAGTACATCCGTGACTGTCTGGGCCTCAAGAAGCTGTTCGGTGTCATGGTCACAGATATGAATGCCATCAGACTCAATCTCTACAAGAGGGAGAGGATAAAGGAGCAGAGCCGGTATCTCAGGTATGAGGAAGCTGTTGGAAGTACAGGACAGTCCCAGGGTATCTACATTCAGTTTCTGGTTGCTGTCATCAACTACATTGCAGGAATGTACAGCCTGGCACCGGAGGAGTCGGTACAGTCTAAAACAATATTTATTGACAACCCGTTTGGTGCGGCGAAGGATATATACATATGGGAGCCTATATTTGCCATGCTGGCAGCTAATCATGTGCAGCTCATCGTACCTGCCCGTGGCGCGACACCGGCCATCACAGGACGCTTTGATGTGAACTATATCCTGGGACAGCAGATGGTGGGCGGAAAGCAGCAGACGGTAGTGGTGGACTACACCAGTAAGACGGATCAGGAAGAACTGGAATATCAGGAACTTTCCTATGAGCAGGCAACCTTCGACTTCATCTAGGGGGATTCAGGTTATGAGTTTCACAGTTTGCCTGAGTGATGTGACATTAAAAATGCGGGATATAGACGTAAGATGATAACATTTAAAATTCTATAAGGGAGAATGTATTATAATGACTTGGAACAGGAAACAGCTTAAAAAGGGAGCGTGGAACACGGTATTTAAACGTGGACTTATGGCTTGGATGGCTATGGTCGCTGTGTGTTTTATTTTCTCTTATCTTGGGGTAGATGATTCTTCCCAGACAAAATTCGTGAAGGGAATAGATCAGGTGCTTGGACAGGAGACCGAGCATGAGGCTGACAATGTGACCATACTCAAGGAGTATGTAAAGAATATGCCGATGATTGAGCATATGTCGGAGAAAAAAGCCGAGACAGTAGCCCGTGCGATAGACTCGGTGACGGCGAAGCAGACCTGGATCATCAAGCTTTTAGGCGCCAACACGGCATATGTGGAGAGAAATCCCGGCGAGGTCATAGTGATGCTCCTGATATCTGCTCTTATCATGGCTGTTGTCCATTTCTTTATACAGAGTGCGGCGATAGTGGGCAAATGCCGTTATGCCATGGAGTGCAGATACAGTGACAAGGTGTCCGTCAACCGGATGTTTGCACCTTTCCACAGACATTATTTACTCAGACTTATGTGGGTCATGTTCTGTTACAATGTTGTTATGACACTCTGGTGGCTCACGATAATCGGTGGTGTGTACAAGTATTATCAGTATAGGATGGTTCCATATCTCCTGGCGGAGAATCCAAGACTCAAGTGGAGAGATGCGAAGAACATGTCAAGGGAGATGACGAGAGGCTATAAGTGGAAAATGTTCCTGACGGATCTGTCGTGCATCCACGTGTGGATGATCAAGGCTATACCGGTTGCAGGACTTCTGGTAGCATTACCGTTTCAGATGGAGCTTGATGTGGAGATGTACTTCTGGTTCAGACAGAATATAGGTGTGGAAAATTTTGTCGAGGAAGCATTCAATGCTGCACCATATAACAAAAAGGCTATCGAGGCTGCTTATCAGTCGGCAGGAGACGCGGGAGTTGCTGAGGTATGGACTAAACCGGCCTATATTCTCCAGGATGTCGCGGTCGAGGTGCCTGAGGGAATGAAGGTGAAGAGTGAATACAGTCTCAGGGACTTCATTTTCTTCTTCTTTGTGTTCTGTTTTATAGGATGGCTGTGGGAGGTCGTACTCTATATAGTTATGGATCATGTTCTTGTAAACCGTGGAACCATGTATGGACCGTGGCTGCCTGTGTACGGAGTCGGCGGCGTTGCTATCATATTCCTGCTTGACCGCTTCAAGGCAGATAAGGCAAAGCTGTTTGCTATGGCGATGGTGGTATGTGGAATCATAGAATTCATAGCAAGCTGGGCACTGGATTTCTTCTTTAATTCACAGTATTGGGACTACAAGAACGAGTTTCTTAATGTAAATGGAAGAATATGTCTGGTGGGACTTCTTGCATTTGGTTTGGGCAGCCTGTTTGGAGTGTATATAGCGGCACCGAAGCTCAGTGAATTTCTGAATTCCAAGAGCAAAAAAGTGCAGAACATTATATGTATCACATTGTCGGTATTGTTTATCATAGATCTGATATGCTGCGCCATATTCGGATTTAACAAGGGCGAAGGAGTTGGCGGCACATATTAGGAACCAATATGACGAAGTCATATAAAAAGGAGGAATCAATATGACGGATATACAGAATGGTAAAATGATTGATCCGGGGAAACAGTCCTGGAATATAAAGGCAGGAGTATTCAGCTCCTGTATGCTGCATATCATTGCGATGGCATGCATGCTCAGTGATCACATGTGGGCAACGTTGTTTCCGTATGTGGATATACTTACGTGCATAGGAAGAATAGCATTTCCGATATTTGCCTTCATGATAGTTGAGGGATTTTATCACACCAGTAATTTCCGCAGATATCTGTGCAGAATGCTGATATTTGCGGTGATATCTGAAGTTCCGTTTGATCTTGTGTCCGGAGACAGTGTCCTGTATCTGTTTCATCAGAATGTACTTTGGACATTTCTCATAGGATTGCTGCTGATAGCATTGATAGACAAGGTGAGGAAAACGGGCAAGGTATGGCTGTGGATCCCGGTTGCGATTGTTGTGACTCTTGTGGGATATGTGATAGGAACGATCACCATGGTTGATTTCTATGGAGCGGGAGTTGTCATGGTTATAATGTTCTATCTGTTCCGGGGCAAGGAACCATGGAAATTGATAGCACAGCTCGTGTGTATGTATTATATCAATGCACAGCTGCTTAGTGGATATTGTTATACATTTAGTATAGCGGGACATAGCTTTGAATTCCCGCAGCAGGCGTTTGCGCTCATCGCATTGCCAGTGATATGGCTATACAATGGAAAATTGGGATACCATAAGAAGTGGTTTAAATACTTCTGTTATGCATTTTATCCGGGACACTTGCTTGTATTGTACATAATCTGGCAGATGGTGATGTAGACATGGTATGAGCAGAGAATCGGTGGGTTTTGCAGATATTTGAGAAAGGAAGAAATAGTATGAATGCGGCTCATAAGATAGTGGTTTTGGTTGGCAGTATATTCCTTGCTGTCGGCGTTTTCGTGGGAATTATATTTGCAATTGTGGCGGAGCCGGGAAAATTCCCCCTGGCTATGTTGAGCCTTCCGGGAGGTTTCTTACTGATCGGTGGGGGCATGGATATAGTGGTGGCGATATTGGTCCACAACAAGAAGATGATAGTAAAAAAAGGTGTGAAGTATCCTGCAAAGATATATGGATACACAGAGAATACTTCTGTTAAGGTGAACAATACATATATGATGGACACGATCGTGCATTACTTTGACAGCTACCATGTCGAGCGGGAGGCTATAATACCAACTGGATTCACAAGGGGTGCCGGCATGTACCCGATAGGTCTGACGATAGATATATTCGAGTACAACGGCAAATACGGCTATGATCCGGATTCAGTAAGGGATGAGAGGCTTCCAGGTGAAGAAGAGCTCATGGACGACAAGCCGGTGGCGCCGGATAAGCTGAGACTTGTGGCGGTCAGATGCCCGAATTGTGGTTCGAGTTTCCGTGCAGCGACTGGATATTCCAGCAAATGTCCTTATTGTGGAAATTACTTGAATGTGAATATGTAAGCCTGAAAAAGAGCGTGGGTGAGTCGAACCCACGCTCTAGCAAAAAGGAGATAATTTTATGCACAAACCTACGAAACAACAACAAAAAGATAAAAACAAGCCGTTATAGAAGATTCCACTAAAACTAAAATGCCGAGAATGAGTCAAAACTGCCCAACTCAATATGCAATTTTACCCGTGTTAAGCAAAAAATACACCTGACATATAACTATTAACCAGTGTGAATTGGTAAAAATATCTATAAAAAAATCAATAAATCACAAAATTTTGCTAATTAATCCAAAAATATTCTATTCTTTCAAATCCCGTATCAACTTATAATGAGTACAGTCAATGAGGCAAGACGAAAAAATAAAACACACAAAGCCAAAGGATGTGTTAAGTTTCAGAAAACTTAACATGCAGCATCAGCCCTTGCCGAAGGCAATTACAAATGGGCTGATGTTCAAAGAACAGGAGGGAATGTAATATGAGAAAAAGAAGAATTTTAGCTGTAGCAGCAGCTGCAACACTTGCTTTATCAATGGTAGGATGTGGATCAGGCGGAAGCTCAAGTGGCGGAAGCTCAAG
>ENA-ORTB01002762-ORTB01002762.1-human-gut-metagenome-genome-assembly--contig:-NODE-2762-length-15332-cov-3.633109_pt1 | contig 15332 bp, 7 predicted proteins | sample MGYA00241905_ERZ509174 | MGnify/ENA primary metagenome ERZ509174 (study PRJEB26280, sample SAMEA2338851) | human gut metagenome | biome: human gut; feature: human-associated habitat; material: faeces... | reverse complement strand
GTGTTTTGCGCCCAGTTTTAACGCCGTGATGCCTAAGATACCGCTTCCGGTTCCGCCGGAAAGACTGGATACAATGATCACATCCATCCAATTACCATTCGCCTTATCATGAATCTCTTCCAGTCTGTCAAATAACAGCATACGGATATCTTCATAAGCATTTGAAAACATGAGTCGTCCGATCTGACGATTGCCATGCGCACCGTCTTTTGTCACTGTAACATCCGGAAAGTCTGCATCCATCCAGTTTGCAAGATTCGGATGTACCGGATTTTTCTTGATTCCATCTGCAAGTATATTTTCAATATTCGGTCTGTAGATACTTAATACTTCAAGTGCATTAAAACCAACATGCTCTTTGCTGTCCTCAATTGTCTGTTCCATCTCAGGAATGTCTGAATCAATCATCAGAAAATGAATATTATCCTCCGGTATGATATCATCAACCATCATCCCCTTTAAGTTACAAACGGTTCTGCTTCCGACACCGCCAAGACCGATCACCAGCAGATTCCCATTAAACCGGTCATCGTGACTGATTCTTCCAAATACGCGGATATCCCTCAGCTTGCTAAATTCTTCTTTTTGCGTATCAATAAGTATCATATACAATCTCCTTAATTATAACCATTCCCCCGGCACAGAAGCGGTTTCCGTCAATTCTGTGTAGTCTCGTTACAAATATACTAACATATATATTTATGCTAACACTATTTTATGTGATTTTCAACAAAAAACTACATATTTTTTAGAGGTTTTGCATTCTTTTTTCTATGCAATCTTAATATTCTACGCATAGCTCTTATTCTTTATGCATAAATTTTTGCGACAAAAAAGTCCATCAGACTTGCTCATTCAGAAAACAAGTCTGATGGACTTTTTCTGTCTATAAATTTCTCTAATAAAATATTATACAAAATACTTAATACCATTTTACTTATAGTAATTTTCATTACTATAAGTAAAATGTAGGCAAATTATATATTATTCATTGGTTAAATATACGACAACACCCTTGTTTGCCGGAAGGTCTACGATCAGCTTCCCATCGCGGATCTCAAGGCTTTCTCCGCCTGTACAGTCACCGCCTGCGGCTACAGAGTTTCTCTCCTGCTTATGCATAGTCTGTTCGAATTCGCCGATCACACGATGCATGTTGTTCATGGTATCATTCAGATTTCCAAACAGATTCCATACTGCCTGTCCGAAGTCTGCGCCTGTTTCCAGTGCTTCTAATGCCTTACGGATATCTTCTGCCTTATAGCGGATCTCACCGGAGGCTCCGACCAACTGACCGGCTTTATCAAGCAGCTCATTTCGTGCATTTCCCCATGCCTTTGCTGTTGCATCATCTGTACAGGTATCCTCCTGTACTTCTGTTGTCTGATCGATCGTCAGGAGGTTGACTGCTTTATTTGCACCAATCGGCAGATTGATCTCCATATGTGCACCGTTATCTGCATTATTCAATGCTGTTACAACTGCACGTCCATCCAGACATCTTGCAAATGCAAACTGTCCGGTCGTCAGATACAATTCCCGGTAGTCTCCATAGGTCAGTTCCGGAAATCTCTGTTTCAGATGTCCAAGTGTTGTATACAATGCAGGGAGCTCATCTTTTTCATTAAAATCAGCCAGATTCAGATCCGGACGCAGATTCCAGTCTGAACCATTCTCCTTATTGCCCGGTATACCGAATTCAGAACCGTAATAGATTGACGGAATTCCCGGTACGGTATATACGAGGATCGCTACATTGTACATATGCGCCTTGTTATTTAATTTACTGTAGATTCTTGCTACATCGTGGTTATCACAGAAGGTATATAACTTCTTATCACCTACAATGCCATTTAAACGCTTGATCGTATGTGCAATCTCAAAATAGTTATGGTCGTTATGTCCGGAATACAAGCCCTTATGCAGTTCATAATTTGTTACGGAATGGAGCATATCGTTATTTGCCCATCTCGAATAATCTCCATGAATAACCTCGCCCATCAGCCAGAAATCCGGCTTTAATCCATTGCAGAAGGAACGTAATTCTTTCATAAAGCCAAAATCAAGTACGTCCGCAGCATCCAGACGGATTCCATCAATATCAAATTCATCGACCCAGAACTTTACGGTTTCAAGATGATAATTCTTCACTTCCGGATTCCAGAGGTTTAATTTCGCAAGCAGATTATATCCGCCCCAGTTATCATAGGAAAATCCATCGTTATATTCGTTGTTACCCCAGAAATTCACATTGCAGTACCAATCCTTGTATCTGGAATTCTCCCGGTTCTGCTTTATATCCTGAAATGCAAAGAAATCTCTGCCTGTATGATTAAATACACCATCTACGATGACCTTTACATCATTTGCATGACAGTTCTTTACGAACTGCTTGAAGTCATCATTTGTTCCAAGTCGTCTGTCTACCAGCCGATAATCGGTTGTATCATATCCATGAGAACCGGATTCAAATAACGGTCCTATATAAATCGCATTGCATCCGATCCGCTTCGCATGCTCCGCCCATTCATTTAACTTGTCAAAATGCGCTCCTGTCTCTCCATTGTTATCATGTGGACATCCACACAATCCAAGTGGGTAAATATGATAAAATACTGCGCTGTCATACCATGCCATAGTCTTTATCTCCTTTTATCATTTTTTGTATACATATTGCAAAAAGCCATACATATCACTCATGTAAAATTATACCACAAACCTGTCGTATACGCGAAACTTTTATGCAAATTCCGATTTCCTATATATTCCATATAAATTTATCTTCCTGCATTTCATTTTTTCCCGACACATAATCATAAAAACTCTGTACACAGGGAGGCTTATAAGCAGTCGCGTCACAGACCATATAATACATCCGGTCTGCCCGGGGCTTTCTTAGCTTCAGGATTTTTACCGTAAGCCGTTCTAAGAGCTTCATATAAGGAACAACAGCAATTCCAAAGTTATGCGCTACAAGGCCGGCAATTACTTCATCTTCTTCTGTCTCATAAGCAATCTGCGGTGTCTCACCTATCAAGCTATATAATTCGTTTATCACATCCCGCATACCGGAACCTTCCGCAAAATAAATCTGCGGATATTTTAATGTATCCACAAGATCTACATTTTTCTCTTCTGCGAGCGGGTGCCCCTCCGGGGTGATTACGACAAGATCCTGTCTGCCAACCGGAAGAACAGACAGACCGCTTTCATCCACCGGTCTGGAACAGAATATAATATCGTACTGTTTCTCTTTCAGTCCATTTACTAACTCATGTGTTGTTCCTGTATGAAATGAAAACTGAACCATTTCATCCTGTAACCTTTTCCTATAATCATCAGCCAATCCCGGAACAAAGTCCATACCAAGCGGTCGGACAAACCCTAATCTTATGACACCTTCTCCATGTGCTGCCTTCTGCATCAGACGAATGCCCTGATCGAGCGTCCGGATCGTATTCTCCGCATAGACCAGAAATTCTTCTCCATACCTCGTAAGTACAGTGTTACGTCCTGTCTTTTCAAATAATAATACCCCAAGTTCTTCTTCTAACTGGTGAATCGCATGGCTTAAACTCGGCTGTGTGATGTTCAGATTCTTTGCTGCCTTCGTGTACTGCTGTTCCTTTGCCAGTTCCACGAAATATCGTATATAAAATAAATTCATCCGTTTACCTCTTTCTATCTGACTTTTGATGTTCGATTCATTTTCTGTTTTCATCCAAAAAATTTATATTTGAATCCATTATTTATATTATACTCATAGATTTTATATAGACAATATCTATAGAATTATAAAAACTATTCATTTGTTATCATTTGCATGGAGTGTTACAATACGAAACCGTGAAAGGCATATAAAAATGAAGCAAATCCGCTTACATATAATACCGAAATAATCCATTATACATATCGATATGATAAAAACAAATGAAAGGATGCAGCTTTAAAATGAATATATATATACAAAACCATATCATCCAAGAAACAGATGCTCATATGACTCGGCATATCGTGTATGGTGAAATAGCTTTGATCGTTGCCGTATGCATAAACAGCTTCGCAGTCGTTCTGATGTTATATTCCGGTGCAGGGATTTCTGCGATTTCCAGTGTTCCTTACGCCTTTTCCGAGGTGCTCCCAAAGCTCAGCTTAGGTACTTGGACCTACATCTTTCAGGGACTTCTGGTTCTCACCCTGATGATTTTACGGAAGAAATTTGTCCCTCAATATCTGTGCAGTTTTATCGTTGGTTTTTTCTTCGGGAAACTGCTTGATGTCCATGAAATGTGGATCAACATTCTTCCAACCGCTATCGGATACCGGATTCTTTATTTTATAATTAGTTATGTGCTGATCTGTATCGGTATCGCACTTTCCAACCGTTGCGGTCTGCCAATCGTTCCTACCGACCTTTTTCCACGCGAGCTGTCGCAGATCATAAAGAAGAAATATTCAATCGTTAAGATTTCTTTTGACGTCATCTGTCTGCTTACAACTGCCTGTATGACAGGCTTCTTTCTCGGTCATATCAAAGGTCTTGGGATCGGAACTATATTGGCAGCTTTTACAATGGGAAAAGGTATTGCTATCGCCGGACAGATCATTGATAAATATATGATCTTTGTCACCTATCTGTCCAGAAAGAACTAGATTTTTATATAAATATTTTGAACAAAAATAAAATTCCATGAATGGGATAACAGGGAGCCGGAAAGCTCCTGTGTTACCCCGCCATGGAATTTTTTTAACTTAAATTTGCAGTTTTATTTTACTGTGACCTTCACCCGTTTATTTACTCCATTTAATGCAGTAACATAGATATAACAGGTTCCTTTTTTCTTTGCACGGATCGTACCCTTTGCCGTTACAACAGCAACCGCTTTATTGGTACTGCTGTAGCGAAGCTTAGCACCATGCCCTTTGGATAACAGTTTCTTCTTGTTATCCTGTAAGATAAGCTTAGTTGTTATCTTTGCTGTTTTACCTTTCTTTAAGGTATACTCTGTCTTCTTGCACTGAATCTTCTTTACATTTGTATATGTCTTGTTCTTCGGCCCTGCGATATGGAGGGTCAATCCTGTAGCAATATACTGCTTCTTCCCATTTACAATACGATATGCCTTGACACGGACTCTGTATGACTGCTTCCGGTTCAGACTCTTGCCTTTATACTTACTCAGTACTGTTGCGTTCTTCTTTGCACCTGAAATCGTCTTAACAACAGTCAGCTTCTTTCTGTTACATGGAGCTGCATAGACATCATATCCCTGTGCCCCCTTAACAGCTTTCCAGGTCAGTTGGATTCCCTTCTGTGTCCATGCAACCTTCTGTTTGCTGGAAAGTGTCTGTGAATTCTTCTCAATCTGCTTCTTAGTCAGTTCCTCTACAACCGGTTTTTCCGGTTCTAACGGAGGCTCCGGCGTCTTAACAACCGTTACCATGATCTTAATCGGTACATTCTGTAACAGCTTCTCATCAACGGTACATACCAGTTTGCTCAGATCTGTATTGTTCGTACGGACATCTGCTGTGATATCTGTACCATTCATACTCCATGCATTGATCTCGTAGCCAGCGATCACCGATGCTGTCATTGTAACCGTGCTGTCCCGATATACTTCAAGACTACCGGATCCGGCGGATACATCCTGCATAAGATCATTCTGTTTTTTGCGATCCACATGAACAGCTATTGTTCCTGTCTTTGCTCCATCTGCTGATACCAGCTCATACTGAAGTTCTACCTTTGGAATCTCCTTATAAGTAACTGCAACCTCTACATTTTTCTCAAAGCCTGTATCTGGTGCCTGAATCTTGATCTGCTTATTGTCTGTATTTTCTATATCAGAAACCGTCATATCACTGTAAGCTGCACCATCCATCATTACTGTGATCTGATCCACTTCATATCCGGTCTTCGGTGCTGCTGTCATAACGATATCCTCTGTGTGGTATCTGTCAATATAACCACCGGATACAACATCACACTCCAGTGTTCCGTTATTATCACTGTTATATGTGACAGTTGGACGATCAAGCAGAACGAGTACAACACGCATGGATTTGTTTACACTGTTAAATGAACCTTCCTTCGCATCCTTTCCGGTTGCGATCGTCTGTTCTTCTGAACCGATAAACAGCTTCCACGCAGAGATCTGATACTGCTCCGGTACATCTGCTTTCATAACAACCGGCAGATTCTTTACGATCTTTGTATCATTGCTGATCTGCACTGAATCGCTCCATGCCGTAACAACATCATCTACCTGCTGCCCCTGTTCATTTACCGCTTCAAAATGAAGTGTTTCCATCTGGAACATATTGACAACCAACTTGATCTTCATGTTCTTCTGGACGTTGGATACTACATACTGATCTCCTCCGGTTGCTGCAACTGTATAATGTATATCATCTGTATAGATTCTCCATTCTGATACAATAACGGATTCCGGAAGATCTGCTGTAAGTGTCACCGTTGATCCCTTTGCTGCCTTGCCATCCTGAACCTGTTCTGAGACATTGATCTTACAGCCTGCAACCGATGTATCCGGATCTTCTGCGATCACTTCTGTCTCAAATAAATATGCCTCTACCGGTTCAAATTCAACGGCCACAACAGTATCTGTCTCCACATTATCAAGTGTGATCTCTGTTCCGGCAAAGATACTTCCGTCAGTATTTTTCTGGATCTTTGCTGAACCACCATGAGAAACCGTCCACTGTTTTACGACATAATTCTCATCTGGAACCGCCTGAAGCAGGATACTCTTTCCCGTAAGGACGGTCTCACCTGTATCGATCTTGCTTCCATAGCTTCCGGCCTTTACATAATATGCCTGAAGACTTCCGTTTTCCGGCTGATCGTAATTCAACTGGTAGGTCTTTGCTGCAAAGGATACACTGACATGAACACTGCTGCTCAATGCTGAAATGATCAATGTATCTCCATTTACCACATAATCAGTTCCGAGAACCAGATCTTTTCCATCACTTCCTGTTACCTTCCATGCTTTGACCTTATAATTATCCTTTGGAATTGCTTTAAAGGATACCTTGCTCTGATCTGCTAATCCGGTTCCGGATGCAAATGGCTCTTTGGAGTCTCCACAATATCCTTTTATCGTTCCCTTGCCATCAGACTCATATCGGACTGTATACTGGTTCGATACGATCTGATATTTTCCTCTGTTCAGAGTGACGTTATATTTCTTCAGGAATTCTTTTACCAAATCTATATACTCACTGTCTTCTTCGGTTCCAACTGTAAGCCATGCGATTCCGGTCTGGTAAACACCTGCTGTCGAATTTTCATCTAACTTCGGCTCAGCCTCTATTGTCATCAGATCCGACAGTTTATATTTAGCTGCATCTGAATCCAGGATACCGGATTCTGTGTCATCACCCGCATATTTTACAACAACATCTGACAGGCTTAATACTTTATCTGCCGTGTCATCCTCTGATATACCATCCTTTGATGGAGCAGTAATAACGATCGGCCGTTTGCTTACGGTAAGCATCTTCATCGCATATGATTTGGTCTGACTGGTACCGTTCTGTCTGGTTATCGTCGCAACAAATGTATGCTGTCCCGACCATTTTGGAGTAAATGTATTGCTGGCTATATTTTCCGTTACAACCTTATCATCTCCATCCACATAGGATACCTGATAAGATACAGAAGCATCTGCTGCAAGCGGTTCTGTCGTTATATTGCCGGATGTATCGTTTTCCCGTTTTCCCTGTCTGACTTCTAACTTAATGGTATTGCCATATTCCGCATTGTTTCCGGAAAGAACGTATACCGTATTATCCGTACGATCTACTACATAATAAACAGTCTGTGTATCAGTAGGATATAATGATGTATTTCCTCCATAAGATACAGTTACCGTATAATCTCCGGCTTCTTCCGGATTCCATACAACAGAAGCATTACCATTCTTATCTACATCGGTTGATATATCACGAATAGAACCGGTCCGGTTATTGAAGAAGTTTACATTTACAATTCCTGTTTTATCGATATTGACAGAAGATGTAACTGCCTCTGCAACATGGATCTGAACCGTTGTCTGATCTCCCTTTATGATATCTTCAACCTGTGTATCATATGTTTCATTTACGGTAACAACCTCACCAGGGGTAACACCATACTGCTTAGATGCTCCACTTCCCATAAGAGAAAAGGCATCATCCGTAGCGATCTTTAATTCATTAAATGTTGTAATGATCTGCTCCTGCTGGTTCTCATCTGTTACCGTCTGCTCAGTCTTGTAATAATAGGTCTCATCCGCAGTCCGATCTGCTTCGGCGGATTTTGCATACATGATATAAGCATTATTTCCTTCGTATGCCTCCGGCCAGTACAGATACCAGGTTGTTCCATCAACCTCGATATACTGCTGATTTGTAGTGCCAGCAGATTCTTCTTTATATCCGGCATAAGCAGGCACATAGGACTGAACAGTACCGGCATACGCTTTTGCTGTAATTGCTCCATCTGTACCCTGTTCCAACTGATACCACTGTGTAACTGCTTCTGACATAGCATCTGTGCTGTACAACAATATCTCACCATCGGCTGTTACTGCTGTATATGCATAATAAGTCTTGCCCGCTGCCGTCTCTGTCACCTGTTCTGTCACAGGCTTTATTGTATCTGCATCAACTCCATTCCAGAGAGCGGCTGCATCACCGGTTGTTCCACTCTGGAATACATTTGGTATTACTTCATTTAATTTCACCTTTGCAGTTGCTGTTCCTGCTGTCTCATTATATCCTTCCAGTACATACCATTCATTTGTCTGGCTGTCAAAATAAATAAATTCCGGTATTACTGCATCCGGATATACAGCGGATACCACTGCACCATTCTTATACTGGACAAATGTCTCCTTCTGCGTTCCGATCGTAACGGCTACAGTCTTCGATACCGTACGTTCATTGGTAACTGTCCGTGTCTGTGTGTACTGTCCAAATGCTGTATTGGTTCCCTTATTCGCACTGTCGGACTGAGTATTGCTAATCGTTGCTGTCATCATACTGTCAGCCCTTCCGACATGCAGGATACCCGGAGCTCCATATGCATATAATCGCACACCCTTTATCAGCTCAGAAAGAACGCATCGATAAGAATTGCCATCCATATCCTCTGTGATACCATTTAACTTCAATGTACTTCCATTTATACCGGAAGCTTCTTTGTCAGTCAGGTTTACCCAGTTGACCGAACCTGCTTTTCGAACCTGCCATGCATAGGACAGACCGCCTTTTGCATTTGCAGACGGAAGTGCATCGATCACAAAGCTCGCATTACCGCCGACAACAACTCTCTGTACACTTGTCATGCTTAAGATATCCGGTTTCTCACTGTCAGCCAGTGTATGAACGGATACCTCCGGTGTGTATTCGGAGTATACAGTCTCGCCTCCGCTGTTTGTTCCAACTGAACGAAGTGCAAATTCATATTCCGTCGATGGTTTCAGTCCATCATAGGTGTAAGAAGAACTGTCACCGCTGATCGTATCTAACAGGCTGTATTTATTGGTTGTAATACCATCATTAAATACCTGATAGATCTCATATTTCTCTGCCTTCTTATAACCACTTTCCCATGCAAGCGTTACATAATCCGCGGTCACTGTATCCACACTGATATCTTCCGGCGGAGATGGCGGCTGTTCGACATTTTTTACAACAAAGCCAAGGATTGGAACATTGCTGTCGCCAAGTTTTGCCTGCCAGATACCAAATTTTGTACTGAAGCTGTACTGGGAATCCGTCGCCGGCGGGTAAGCTACCACGCCTTCCTTCGATACTGATGAATAATCAAATGTTGTCTTACCGGAGCCCCAGCCACCGCCAAGCTTGACACCACCGCCATAATTCATCTTCGCCACTTTGGCATCTATCTCACCTTCTACACCAAGTGTCAGTTCGAAGCTGTTCGTCTGGGTCATTGTCTTACTGCTCTGTGTACTATCCGTGATATTCATCGCTACCGTTGTCTGGTCATTGACCTTATTATTGATCTCTACCCAGTTCGGATAGCCAACAAACCCCTTCATTCCAAGTGAACTGGTCGCATAGGTATCCGGACATCCCGGCGTACTGGACAGAATATCCTTCGTGATCACCTTATTTTGCAGAGTTTCATCGCTTGCTGCAAACCGATTAAAGGAATCTACATCCATGGTCGAATAGACCGGCTGCTGCTGCACTCCGACCTCCATGGTATACGACGCACTTCCGTCGGCCGGCGTGATGACGTATTCATACAAAATAACCGGTGTTCGATAAAGCACTACCTGATTCTTCGTACCATCATTTTCAAAACTGATCGAATACTCATGGGAAAGCTCATCCTCGTATGACCACTCCCAGTCATGGGTATAGGACGCCTCCGTATGGAACTGCAATGCTGAAGAACCGATGGAAAATGATGCATATGCTCCAATGGATGCCATCTTCGTCTTACTGGTTACCGTTCCTTTTCCAGATAATTTACCGTATAAGGTTTCTCCGATATTTCCATTATAATAATTATCCTGAAGCTCGCCAAAATATGGAGCAGCCTGTAATACAGCCAGAATATCTACATTGCTGTATGTATATTTCTTGCTCTTAAAGGTAAATACATCCGTATCTTTATCCGCATCAACTGCTGCGATCGCCAGACATGGGAAATCACTCATGCCGACATGCCGCACCAGCTCGTTTGAAGTCGAATCAAAATAACTGCCCGGTGTACAGATACCGGTCGATGAATCCTTGTTCTGTTCCTTACCGGACATGTTCACCCGGTAAAAGTACCGGTTAAAGCTCTGTTGCTTATATCCGGTCGTATATAAAACCTGCTCAATTCCCAGATCATTTTCATCAAAGTTTCCTGCCACACATCCGTCTACCCAGGTATCGGATATGATATAACCGCCGATTCCTTTATCACTGCTCTGGCATACCTTTGCTGTATAGTCCTTTTTCCATGATTCATTTTCAAACTTCCAGAAAACACCATCTAAGAAAACCTGCTCCGCATCATTTCTTCCGTTTACTGCCGCACAGGTCAATGCAGGAAGCGGATGCACATTATCATCTTTATCAAAGCCTGCATTTACAAAATTACACATATCCATTACGTTTCCGCCGGATGGAATTAATGTCTCCACCTCTTCATTTGGATCGTATTTCAATGTTACCAGCATATACTTTTTATTTGAACCGGATTTATCTCCATCCGGGCCATCATTATCACTGTATACACCGGCAACTACAACTTCCGGGAAGCCATCAAAATCAATATCACCTGCTGCTACAGATGCGTAACGCATATATACACTGCATGTATCCTTATCCATTACATACTTATTCATCTGCTGTGGTTTCTTGTTCTCTACCTTATAACAGGCAAATACAGAGCTTCTCTGCTGCAGCTTCTTTCCATCACTGTCATCGTGAATATTCGAATAGGAACCAACCAGAAGGATCTCATCTTTACCATCCCGATTGATATCCGAAGTTTCTATCGACATGTTGATTGTTGCTCTTGCTGTCTTACCATTATTGGTAAATTTACCTGCCATATCCGCTCCGGTATTTCCCATAAAACTACGAACCGGAATATTATCACTGATCGGCGATAAGGTGATTCCGTCCAGGATCATAATATACGGATCTCCACGTTTTGGAACATAGACTGCGATATCTTCATCTCCATCACCATCAAAATCTCCTGCCTTTAATGTAAAATAATTCTTATAGGCACTGTATTTTTCCAACTGATTATCCCGAAGCCAGTCATTATCATCACCCGATCCAAGGCTGAAGGTCTTTCTTAATTCCTGACCTTTACCGGATGCACTGTATCTTGCTACAACAAGCTGCGGATCTTTTCCCAGTGATGCGCCAACAAGTGCAACCATATTATCACGGCCGGTTCCATACGGATCATAACCGTCTACATTTACATACTTGACATCAGCTGCGCCGGATGCTGTACGGCTCTGCATAAATCCATTGTTGTTCCGTTTCGAATCCGGTCCAACATAATAGCCCTTGATATCCGAGCTTTTCGTATAGTTATACGTCTCAGCATTTCGGTTCTTTCCACTGGATCGATACCATAAAAATGCTTCCATCTTTTCATTAAATGCAGAATAGCCGGAACCATATGGATTTTCACCGTCATTTGCATTAAATGAACTTGGTGTCGTCAGATTAAATCCATATTTATCCTTTCCGCTGTTATCTGCATTTGAAGTATCTGCCTGCGTGACCGCCTGCCCCGGCGGCTCATCCGCAAGAACTCTGACCGGATTTCCAACCCCAGGAAACATACCGATCACCATCGAAATTGAAAGCATTGCTGCCATCCATTTCTTTCCCCATTTTCTGTTCATGTTCTCATCATCCCTTTCTTACATAAACGTTATTCTTGTTTCTGAATGCTGTCTCTGCATCCAAACCTCCAGTTACATAATAATTATATCGAAATATTTTCTAAAAAGAAAGAAAAATAGATGCATTTTATAAATATATTTATCTTACAAACACAATATGTGTATTTATTCTGACAATTTGCGTTAGTTTATTAGAAGCGACTACAATTTAAAACGCATAATGTTATGCAAATATTGTCGGATCAAATCATAAATTATAACCCTCTGCTTCAAAAAAAGACATTTTCATATGATATCCTTATAAAAATATATTCCAAATTTCGGACATATCTTAAACTGTAACATCATACGAAAATGTCTTATTACGTGCTCCAACTATTCTATTTTTTATTCATTAAACTGCTGTTCTATTATGAATGAATGCTATTCTATTTCCATTTTACTTGGTAAATAAATGCTGCCTTCTGATCACATCTTACTTTGTAAACAATGCTTCTATAAACACATCTGCGATTAACTGCTGTCCCACTGCAGTCGGATGATCATCTGGATCTATATAATTTTCTGCATTCTGATTATTAAGCACAATATCATTTGAGGAAGCAAATGCTTCATAGCAATCTGCCAGTACAATATTCTTTTCTTTACATACTGTACGAATGATCGTATTTGCCTGACTGATCTTTTCTTCTGCATACTGGCCGATATTGACCGTTATCCCTCCTGCCGATATTTCATAATCCATATTACGATATGGATTATATAATGTCATGATTGCAATCCGGCAATCCGGTGAATCCTTACGAATCAAATCTATACTATCTGAAAGATTATTATAAAACCGATTCAGATTATCTTCCGCAGACCGGTCTGCCTCCTCAAAGTCTCGGATAAATGTCTTTTTATTAATTTTTTTCCAAAGCAGAGAATCATCTCCTGCACCGGAATATCCATAAAAATAATCTTCGTATTGCATAACAAAGAATTCAAACGGAAGAAGTGCATCATTCGTACCAATGCAAAATGTTACATAATCAGCATGGTCTAACAGATCTACCTTGTCTTTTTTGATATTTTGCCACATGTCGCCACTGAGCTGACCATTTACACCTTGATTACATTCGACAACCTGCATTCCCTGTTGTTTCATATAAGCAGCAATCCTTGCAGAAAATCGTTCATTCTCAGCATGTTCTAATGAATATCCATATGTAATCGAATCTCCCAATGCAACATATATAACAGAATCATCCGATACCTGCTCATCTAACTGCAACAATTTTGCATTATTCTTTGTCCGACCATGCAATCCCCAGACGATTGCAATAACACATGCCCCGGCTACTGTGATCAGTCCGGCAGCCTTCCATTTCTTCATATCGATCACCTCTGTTTTATATAATAACTTGAAATCTTTCATTTTATCCTAATCCGGTATAATCTCTATATATACCTGATCGTATTTGTATTTCAGTTCTTGCTTGATCTCATCCCGGACACGATGCAGAATGCTGATATGTATGACGTCTGTTTTATTTCCAATATATACTTCAACCCAAAGCTTCCGTCCGGTCTGAATAACATCTAAGAATGTAACCTCATAGGGATAATCATTCATATGTTTATCCACGATTCCACGTATCTGATTTAAGACATCTTCCTCCGGCGCAAATAAAATCAGATTTTTAATACTCTGGAAAATCTCCTTTACCGGTTCTTTTATAAGGAGCAGTGCCATAATTACAGCTACTGCAGGATCAATATACGGCGTCAGAAACCGAAATCTCGTTGTAAACAATATCATCTGAACTGCAAATGCTACGGCTACTCCCATACTGCTTATAACATCAAGCTTCCACATATAAAGCTCAGCTTTGATCGTCGTAGACTCATACTTTTTACTGTAATGACCAAGCAACAGATACATGCCTGCACAGCCAAGACATACAAGCAATTCAAATATAGCAATACTGCCGGCATCAACTTCATGTCCACCATGTAATAACAGCTTTATATTTTCAACCATTAGATTGCAGGTAAGTGCTAATAATACACTGTACTTTACCAGTAAAAACAACGATTCTACCTGCGCATATCCATATGGATGCTTCTCTGTCACCGGTTTATAAAGCAGGGGCACAAGCACCAGAAACGGTCCGATCATCACTAAATCCGCTGCATCAAACAAACAATCAGTCCACAAAGAATGGGAATGGGTAAACCATGCCATCACACCTTCCGCTACTATAAACAATACACTTCCAAAAAATGATAGTTGTAATATTCTCTTTTCAATCGTCAGTTTCTCTTTCTTTTCCCTACGTTCTTTCTTTACACTGTTCACTTTTTTCGCACTATTATCTGTCTTCATCTGTTTTCTCTTTCTTGTTTTCATCTTTTTCTATTCTTTAATCTCACAACTACCACTATAACACAAAAATCCCGCCCGGCATACACCAAATGGAATTCTTTGTACCGTTCACAATTATATGCAAACATATAATTTTAATTATTAACTGACAAAAAGCCCCTGTTACTGCAATATAACAGTAACAGAGACTTTTTATTATTGACTATTATAATTCACGTTTTCGTGCAGTCTATTATTTGTTAGCGATTGCAGCCTGAGCAGCAGCAAGTCTAGCGATAGGTACACGGAATGGTGAACATGATACATAATCAAGACCAATCTTGTGGCAGAATTCAACAGATGAAGGATCTCCACCGTGCTCACCACAGATACCGATATGAAGCTTTGGATTAACTGGCTTACCAAGTTTAACAGCCATATCCATGAGCTTACCAACACCAGTCTGATCAAGCTTAGCAAATGGATCATTCTCGAAGATCTTAGCATCATAGTAAGCATTTAAGAACTTACCAGCATCATCTCTTGAGAAACCAAATGTCATCTGTGTAAGGTCGTTA
>ENA-ORTB01002755-ORTB01002755.1-human-gut-metagenome-genome-assembly--contig:-NODE-2755-length-15388-cov-2.622253_pt1 | contig 15388 bp, 12 predicted proteins | sample MGYA00241905_ERZ509174 | MGnify/ENA primary metagenome ERZ509174 (study PRJEB26280, sample SAMEA2338851) | human gut metagenome | biome: human gut; feature: human-associated habitat; material: faeces... | reverse complement strand
GCGGTTCGTTCGTTAATGGCTTGAAAAAAACAAATGTCTGCTTCGCAGCCGCTTGTTTTTCCCTGTGCTCATTACATTATAGCATAAAAGGGGATGTCCACGACACCCCCTTTATTTTTATATGTACTACACTTTTATCAAACTTCTGTCATTCTATCAATGTGCAAATACACTTGGAAGCCATAAGCTGATTCCTGGTACGAAGGTGATCAGCAGCAGGGTAATGATCATGCACAGATAGAATGGTAATGTTGCTTTTACAACCTTTTCCATCGGGAGCTTTGCAACAGCAGAGCCGATGAATAATACCGCACCTACTGGAGGCGTCAGAAGGCCGATACCACAGTTTAAGATTACCATAACACCAAACTGGATCGGATCGATACCGATCGACGTGGCGATCGGGAGAAGAATCGGCGTTGCGATCAGGATGATCGGCGCCATATCCATGATACAGCCTAATACCAGAAGGATCAGGTTTAATAACAGAGCGATCAGGATTGGGTTATCAGTCAGTCCAACAATAGCCTGAGCTGCCAGATCCGGTACGTGAAGTCTTGTAAGGCAGTAACCGAAGATACTGGAGGTTGCGATCAGGATCAGTACGATAGAAAGAGTATCTACACACTCGCCCAGGACTCTCCAAACACCTTTCCAGTCAAGACCTTTGTAGATAAATACGCTGACGATCAAGCTGTAGATAACTGCAACTGCTGCAGACTCAGTAGCTGTGAACACACCGCCTACAACGCCGAACACTACGATCAGAACGGCTGCTAATGCCCAGAAGGAAACGCTTAACTGCTTTAACAGGTTCTTCATGCTGAACTTGTCGCCCTTTGGATAGTTGCGCTTTACAGAAATAATGTAAGAACCAACCATCAGGGATGCTGCTAAAAGAGCTCCCGGAACATAACCCGCAAGGAATAAGCTTCCTACGGAAATACCACCTGCTGTGGTAGCATAAATAACCATGTTGTGGCTAGGTGGAACCAGAAGTCCCTCACAGGAAGAAGTAATAGTAACTGCAGTAGAGAAGTCACCGTCATATCCCTGGTCAACCATCATAGGGATCAGAATAGATCCTAAGGAAGCAGTATCTGCAGATGCAGAACCGGAAATACCACCAAAGAAATAAGATGCAACGATGTTTACCATTGCCATACCGCCTCGCATCCAGCCTACGCAGGCATTTGCCAGAGCGATCAGTTTTTCAGAAATACCACCGGAACCCATCAGGCATCCCATTGTGATAAAGAAAGGTACTGCCATTAAGCTGAAAGAGCTGATACCTTTTACCATCTGCTGACAGATGGTAGTCAGAGGAAGCCCCTGGGCCATCAGACAGAATACAGAAGAAAGAGCTACTGCGTATGCGATCGGGAAACGCAGCATGATCATAAGGAAGAAGCTTCCCAGTAATATAAGAATTGCCATGCTATTTACATCCATACTACTTCTCCTCCTTTACATAAAAGCTTCTGATATGATTGTACAGTGCTTCGATCTCGAAAATGATCATCGCAACACCTGCTAACGGAACCGGCAGATACATCCAGAAACGGGATACTCCAGGCATACTTACATAAGTACCCTTTGAACCGATACCGGAAGCATAAGTCCAGCCTACAGTCAGCATGATGACAGCCAGTACTAAAACAGCTACATCAGCAAGGATATCCAGGGATTTAACCAGCTTCTTTGGCAGATAGCTGTCAAGAGCGGTCATACGGATATGAGCACCGCGGCGGATTGCCAGAGCTGCGGAAAGCACAGCCATATAAGCCATACAGGAAAGAACTACTTCTTCAGACCATGCCGGATCTGGAATAAATGAGATATAACGTCCTGCAACAGACATACAGGTAATGAGGATATCAATCACAAGCAGAAGCTTGCAGATGAATAATACAAACTTGTATGCTGCATCATATAAAGGACGGATCTTATCGATCTTTTCAAAAATTGAAGGCATTCTTCAGTCCCCTTTCTTAATTAAAAGCGCAGGAGAGACGCGCTCCCCTGCGCCTAATACACCATTTCCCTATTTAACTGGCTGACTCAGATTATTTTGCCATATCAAGAATCTTCTGATACAGTTCTGCGTTATCCTTTGTAGAGGATTCGATGATGTCCTTGCAAGCTTCCTGCCATGGAGTCTTATCTTCTACTTCTACAACGTTTACGCCATTTGCCTTTAACTCATCCAGAACTTTGTTCTCTGCTTCTTCAGAGATCTTACGGTTGAATTCAGATGCATACTTTCCAGCTTCGGTCAGAACATCCTGCTGCTCTGGAGTTAATTTATCCCAAGCGTCATCTGTGATGATAACCTGGATAGCACCTAAGGTATGTCCATCAAGGATCAGGTTAGGAGCAACTTCTGGGAATGCGTTGGACTGATAGTTTGCGATTGGCTGCTCAGCACCGTCAACAACGCCGGTCTGCAGTGCGGAGTACAGTTCGTTGAAGGAAACAACAGTTGCGTTTGCGCCAAGTCCAGCTACCATACCGTTCATGATCGGGTCGTTAGAAACACGAAGCTTCATTCCCTTTAAGTCTTCCAGACCATTTACTGGCTTAACAGTGAAGAAATGACGGAAACCTTCTTCTCCGTAGAACAGACCTCTTACGCCCAGTCCGTTGTCATGAGGTTCCATTAAGAACTCTGGAGCCAGTTCGCTATCTGCAAATTTCCAGAAATGTTCACGGTTTACAAATGTATAAGGTACAGACAGAAGTACGGACTTCTCTGCGCCGTAGCTTGTCAGAGCGAATGCGGAGATACGGGACATATCAATAGTTCCGCCACCACCAAGCATGGTATCCAGAACGTCGTTCTCAGAACCAAGAACACCACTTGCCTGCAGGTCTACAGTGATAGATCCGCCGGACAGCTCTTCTACTTTCTCTTTGAATGCTGTATCAGTCTGTCCAACGATAGTATCCAGTGGATTAACCTCTGCCATTACCAGAGTAACTGCAGGTCCTACAGGCTCCCCAGCTGCTGCAGACTCTCCTTTGGATTCCTCTTTTGCTTCTGCTGCTGTGGTCGCTTCCTCCTTAGCTGCCTCAGTAGCTGCTGCTGTAGTAGTTGTTTCTGGGGATTTTAATCCGCATCCTGCCAGTGATCCGGCTACCATAGCTGTGCAAAGTGCTGCGCTTAACCATCTTTTTTTCATTTTGTTTACCCTCCTGTTAATACGTTTTTCACATATTGTTTATGTTTTTTTACGCTTTCTTTATGCTGATTTCATTATAAGGGTAAAATCTTGTTCTGACCATGGTAAATTTTTGATAATCCTAGTATGATTTTGACCTATACCGTAATTTTTTGTTATAATTCAGCCATGCGCTGGCTTGGAGATTATTTTTCCCGGAACACAGTATTTCGATACTCTGAAGGACTCTGCCCTGTGATCCTTCTAAACACTTTTGTAAAATAATTAGAGTCTTCGTATCCTACTGACTTTCCTATATCCTTAATATTGACGGTAGGTTCTTCTAACATTTTTTTCGCCATGGAAACACGGTATTCTGTAAGATACGCTGTAAAATTCTGTCCAAAACTCTGCTTGAAAAGCCGGCAGAAATAAGGCTCTGAATAATTCATCTTGTCAGCCAGATCCTGTACAGAAAGATCATACATGTAATTTTCACGGATATAGTCCCGTATGATCTCTGTTACTTTATTCATGCGCAGATTTTCACCTGCATCATCTTCTGCCAGTTCTTCCGGATCGTCCCGTTTTTCTTCCTCGGATACCTCTTCTGTCTTTTCTTTCTGAAAATCTTTTTCTTCTCCCGCCATTCGCATGGCTTCTTCCAGTACCAGCATCAATTCTTTTTCATCCCAGGGTTTTAAAAGATAATCTAACGCCCTGACTGTGATTGCCTTCTTGGCATAGGCAAATTCATCAAAAGCTGTAAGAAAGATAATACAGCATTTTTTATCCTTCTCCCTTATCCGCTCTGCTGCCTGGATTCCGTTGATACCTGGCATTTCAATATCCAGTATGGCGATCTGGATCTTTTCTTTTTCATATATTTCCAGTGCTTCTCTTCCGTTTTCTGCCTGGAAGATCTCACACTGCCCCTTCAGGTTCTGGCTTAATGTTTTAAAAAGAACCTTTCTCTCGATCATTTCATCATCTGCGATCAGCAGTCGGTACATATACTTCTTCCCCCTGTTTTTCTTCTCCCTGCGGTATCATCAATTGTATCACTGTTCCTTTTCCTTCCCGGCTGTAGATCCGCAGATCTCCCTTTTGGTACATCATATGGACACGCTTATAAATATTTCCAAGCCCGATCCCAATCTTTGCCGTGCGGTGTTCTTTCATTGCTGCAGCAACTTCTTCGCACCGCTCCTGACTCATACCAAGGCCGGTATCTGCCACTGAAAGGATCAGCATACGGTCCTTTTTCCAGATCCGGATATGGAGGATACCGCCCGTTTCTTTTTTAGAAAGACCATGAACCACCGCATTTTCTACAAGAGGCTGCAGGGACAGGGACGGAATGATCACGTCTGCCGCATCCGTCTCCAGGCTCAGACGGTATTTGATCCTGCTTCCAAAACGCATTTTCTGAAGATACATATAGTCATTTACGATCTTTAACTCCCGGTCTAATGTTACAGTCTGCTCCCTTGTTTTCAGGTTATAGCGGAACAGATTTCCCAGACTTAAGATCATCTTTTCCGTATCCACAGCATCTTCCAGTTTTGCGGTACATGCGATCATATTCAGGGTATTAAAGAGAAAATGGGGATTGATCTGGCTTTTTAACAGTTCCAGCCTTGCGCTTCCTAACTGTTTTTCCATTTCACTGCGCTCTAATTCCTCTTTGTGGAGCAGCTCCTGCATTTTGTTATTTTCTTTCATGGTGGCAATATAGCCCTTGGTACTGTGTTTCATTACATTGAAAGCTGTGACCAATTCTCCCATTTCATCTTTATTTTCTATGATCAGGTCCGGCTCATCAAAGTCATTGGCAGCTATCTTTCTGGTACTTGCAGCCAAAGATACAATGGGTTTTGCAACGGAATTTGAAAGAATTTTTGTCAGCCAGATCGCTATGATCATAAGTGCGATGGAAATGGCCACAATAATATACGGAATATTAGAAAACATTGCTGCTTCTTTCTGATACTCTTCTGTTCCTTCTGCCATGGTTATCTGCACCAGACGGCCGGTATATCCCTGGAGGTACTCCTGCATTTTGTATACGTAATACAGTTCGTCTACAAATTCACTGCCTGTTTTATTTCCTTCCGCTACGTCATCACGATAAACTTTGTAACCTTCATAGGCATTTCTTATGTTCCATGTCCTGGCACTGCGCTCTTTTCCAATCCTTCTGTACTCAGAAGGCAGTGACCACAGGCAACGTTCTGTTCTTACACATGCCACCCTGTAAGTATCCCGGCTTTCCTGGTCTGCATTTCGCACATAATGCTCAAAAGCTCTGATTTCCTGATCCAGTGCCTCCTGAAAGTCATTGCAGCGGGAGTTGTCATTCAAAATTCCTCCAAAGCTTCCCAGGGATACGTTGGTGATCCACACATTAAAAGAAGCGGAAAGAGCCATGATCAAAATGACCATGGCTGCAAAAATTCCTATTTTTCTTTTTATGGAGATCGTCATCCATAGCTTTCTCAGAGAAGGACGCATGATAACCTCCTGTTGTAATTCTTATGTCAGTTTCTTTATGTCTTTTGTAGCTTTTTAGCGTTTTTTATTACGGCCTCTTTTTTTGGCTGCTCTGAGTGCTGCTTTTTTTGCTGCAGCTGAGGTTGGAGCCGGGGCTGCGGGTGCTGGAGATGGAGCTGGCTCTGGTTTTGTAACTGCTGAAGCAGGAGTTGTTACTGGCTCTGCAATCGGATCTGCAGGTGCTAAAACTGGTACTGGTTCAGGCTTTGCTGTTTCCAGTTTCTTTGGTTCTTCTTTTGCAGTTGCCAGCTTTTTCGGCTCTTCTTTTTTTGTTTCCAGCTTGTGAGCTTCTGTCTTGGCAGTTGCTAACTTCTTTGGCTCTTCCTTCGTGGTCTCCAGTTTGTGAGTTTCCGTCTTGGCGGTCGCAAGCTTTTTTGGCTCTTCTTTCTTCTCTGCCGTCAGTTTTTTGAGTTCTGTTTTCTTTGTAGCTAACTTTTTCGGCTCTTCTTTTTTCTCCGTAGTCAGCTTCTTCGGTTCTTCCTTCTTTGTTGCCAGCTTCTTCGGCTCTGCCTTCTTTGTGGTCAGTCTCTTCGGGCTTTCCTTCTTCTCCTCTGGTGTACAGGAGAATACCATAAAGCTCATTGGCGGGATATGGATCTCAATGGAGTTCTCTCTTTCATCCCATTCTATCTTCTTGGATGCTTTCACACGGCTGTTGGTACGGCCTTCGCCGCCAAATTCTTTTGCATCACTGTTGAAGATCTCTTTATATTTTCCTGCAAATGGTACGCCCAGGCGGAATTTCTCATGATCCATATTATCAAAGTTACATACACAGAGCAGAGTTTCTTCTTTGCCTCTGCGCAGGAATATGATCATGCTTTCCTCATGGTAGCTGCAGTTGATCCACTCAAAGCCTTCCGTATCAAAGTCCTGCTCATACAGTGCCGGATGGGCCTGATACAGCTTGTTTAACTCACGGACGTAGGTCTGCATGTTCTTATGCAGCGGATATTTTAACAGATCCCATTCCAGGGACGCATTTTCGTTCCACTCATCGATCTGGCCATAGTCCTGTCCCATAAATAACAGCTTCTTGCCTGGATGGGACATCATAAAGCCATAGGCAGCCCGCAGGTTTTCAGCCTTTGCCTCTAAAGTCTCTCCCGGCATCTTACCCATCATAGAGCCTTTTCCGTGAACGACTTCGTCATGGGAGAATACCAGGACAAAGTTTTCACTGTAGGCATAAAGCATGGAAAACGTCAACTCGCCATAGTTATTTTTACGGAAATATGGATCACAGCGCATGTAGTTGGTGAAATCGTTCATCCAGCCCATATTCCACTTATAATCAAAACCAAGTCCGCCGTCTTTTGGATCACCGGTGATCATTGGCCATGCAGTAGACTCCTCTGCGATCAGCACCGCACCGTTCTTTCTGCCCTTGAATACAGTATTTAAGTGCTTTAAGAACTCTACAGCTTCCAGATTTTCATTTCCGCCGTAGATATTTGCCACCCATTCACCGTCATTTTTACCGTAATCCAGATACAGCATGGAAGCCACCGCGTCCATACGGATGCCGTCTGCGTGGTACTTCTCAGCCCAGAACAGTGCGTTGGCAATGAGGAAGTTAGATACTCCCGGACGGCCGTAGTTATAGATCAGTGTACCCCAGTGCGGATGAGCGCCCTTTCTTGGGTCTGCATGTTCATAGACGCAGGTTCCGTCAAAGCATGCCATTCCGAAAGCATCTCTCGGGAAATGGGCCGGTACCCAGTCTAAGATCACACCAATGCCCTGTTCATGCATATAGTCCATGAAGTACATGAAATCATCCGGTGTTCCATAGCGGCTGGTAGGAGCATAATAACCAGTTACCTGATATCCCCAGGAAGCATCTAAAGGATGTTCCATGATCGGCAGCAGTTCTACATGGGTATAGCCCATATCTTTTACATACTCAGCCAGCTTTACAGCCAGTTCCCTGTAATTGTAGAACTCGGAGCCAATGATATCTTCCCCGTTTTCGTCCTTGGCAATCTCTTTTCGCATCCAGGAACCTAAATGGACTTCATAAATATTGAAAGGCTTGTCCTTTGTATCAGAAGCAGCCCGCTTGTCCATCCATTTTTTATCTTTCCACTGGTAATTGTTGATATCCCATACAATGGAAGCATTATTTGGACGCAGCTCTGCATAATTTCCATATGGGTCTGCCTTCATCATAGGCAGTCCAGCTCTGGTCTTGATCTCATATTTATAAAGGCATCCTGCTTTCAGGCCCGGAATGAACAGCTCAAATACGCTGGCATCTCCTTCGCCTACTTTGCGCATCTGGTGGCGTCTGCCGTCCCATAAGTTAAAGTCACCTACTACACTGACACGCATGGCACATGGAGCCCATACTGCAAAATAAACGCCTTCTACTCCGTCAATGGTCATTGGATGAGCACCCATTTTCTCATAAATGTCGTAGTAGATACCTGCACCGAATTTCTTTAATTCATCTTCTGTAAACTGTGGTCCGAAAGAATAGGGATCGTGGATCTCTTCTTCGGTTCCATTATCATAAGTGACAAGTAAGGTATAATCTGTCACTGTTTTTCTTGGGATCAGTACAGCATAAAATCCTGCTTCATCTGCCAACTCCATAGGGTATTTTTTCCCATTTCCTGTAAGCTTTACAGTGATCGCTGTTGCGGTAGGTATAAATGCCTGTATCAATAAGCCTTCTTCTGTTGCATGTGGTCCTAACATTCTGTGAGGATCGGCTGACTCTGAATAGGTCAGTTCCTCAATCCCCGCCCAGTCCATAATATCATATAATTTCTGTTCCATCTGCGTGCCCCCTTTTAGCAAAAACAATGTTGTTTCTATTATAGCTGTTTCGCCCGTTCTGAAATATTCTGTCTGAAATTGATCACATCATGCTCATATTCTTCATCCATAAGAGGTGATGAGATCATAAAATCTGCACTTGCCTTATTGTTTGCAATGGGAATATCGTAAACCTGTGCAATACGCAGCAGTGCCTTTACATCCGGATCATGAGGCTGTGCTGTCAATGGGTCGGAGAAGAAGATCACGAAATCGATCTGTCCTTCTACGATCTTGGCGCCGATCTGCTGGTCGCCTCCCAATGGGCCGCTGTTATATCCCTTTACCGGAAGTCCGGTATAATCGGTGATCATTCTTGCAGTTGTTCCGGTTCCGCATAAGAAATGTTTCTCCAGAATGGATTTATGTTCCTTGCACCATTCCATTAATTCATGCTTTTTCTGATCATGGGCGATCAGGGCGATATTTTTCTGCTTCTTGATAGTCATTGGGACAAATTCCATTGTATGCATACCTCCTTATGTTGCCTGTCTCTTGTGTTGCTGTCCTAAATATATAGTATACAATTGCTCATTTATGATGATGCCGCCGTCAGGCAGCATACATGTTTATTCAACTACCGGATTGGTAAGTGTGCCGATCCCTTCAATGGTACATTCTACTACATCTCCAGGTTTTAAGAATTTTGGCGGTGTAAAGCCCATTCCTGCGCCTGCCGGTGTGCCGGTGGCAATGATGGTTCCAGGTTTTAATGTCATGCCTTTTGAAAGCTCACTGACGATGTGGTCAATACCAAAGATCAGCAGTTCTGTGTTGCTGTCCTGTCTCAGTTCCCCGTTGACACGGGACTGGATAGAAAGCTTTGGCGGATATGGGATATCTTCCACTGTGGTGATACATGGTCCCATTGGGAAAAATCCGTCTAAACTCTTTCCAAAATACCACTGGTTATGCTGGGTCTGAAGGGTTCTGGCACTGACGTCATTGATAATGGTGTAACCAAAAATGTAATTTTTTACCTCTTCTTCCGGTACATTTTTTGCTTCTTTTCCAATGATTACTGCCAGTTCTACCTCATAGTCTAAATCTGTTACAATGTCTGAATGGCTTTCAATGCCTTCACCGTTTGCCACTGCCTCGTTTACACGTTTGGAGAAGTAAACGGCATAGGGACGTTCGCCTCCAAATGCCTCTTTCTTGTAGCGGGCAGACTCCTCTGCGTGAGCCATATAGTTGATACCCAGGCAGATCACATCCTGTTTCGGATTTGGGATCGGCGCCAGAAACTTTACTTCTTCAATAGGTGCCGCTCCTCTGATCTTATAAGGGTCCTGACCGGACACATATTCAAGCAGCTGTTTTTCTGACTCGCTGATCCCCTCGATCAGTTCCTGCATGGTCTTATAATCCATATCCAGGGAGCGAAGAGGATAGACCCATTTTCCGTCTCTGCTGATCACGCCCAGACCGCCTTTATGTTCCACTTCATATGTAACAAGCCTCATAACAGCCTCCTTATTTCATTTAGCAATTTCTTAATGCTTACTTTATCACATTTTTCGGATATTTTCCACCTTGCCACAAATGTTTTACATAATCTTAGAAAATTTAGCGAACAATTCAGACGTCATTTAAGCGGTTCCTGCGCTCATCATTTTGTAGATCTGAATAACTGCCGTTGGTGCCAGCGCACCTAAAACCACTGCCAGTAACTGTGAGCCCGTCAGATCCCCTGCGGCAAATACATCCTGAAGCTTAGGCACAAAAAGCACTGCACACATAAGGACTACACCTACAAACAATGCCATAACACACCAGAGATTGCTTCCTATTCCCAATGAAAGCAGGCTTTTTCTTCCCCTGCAGTTAAAACCATGGAACAGTCTTGCCAGAGTCAGAGTGGAAAATGCCATAGTACTGGCAATGGCTTCCCCGCCCTGGGAATATCCCATTTCCCATGCCCACATGGTTGCTGCACCAATAAGAAAACCCTGGAATAAGATCTTCCCTGCAAATGGAAAAGAAAGGATCCCTTCTTTTGGGTCTCTGGGAGGCTGGTTTAAAAGATCCCGGTCTGCCGGTTCCATACCTATGGCAATGGCTGGAAGAGAGTCTGTCAGCAGGTTGATAAACAGCAGATGCACCGGCGCAAAAGGCAATGGAAGCGCCTTGATAGATGTATACAGTACACAAAGGATCCCTGCCATATTTCCGGACAACAAAAACTGGATGGAATTTTTAATATTCCGATATACATTTCTTCCATTTGCCACTGCCTTGATAATCGTAGCAAAATTGTCATCTGTTAAGATCATGGCAGCGGCATCCCTTGAAACTTCTGTGCCTGCTTTTCCCATAGCGATCCCTATGTCCGCCTTTTTTAAGGCAGGAGCGTCATTTACCCCGTCTCCTGTCATAGCTGTAATGTGCCCTTTTTTCTGCCATGCTTCCACAATGCGGATCTTATGTTCCGGAGACACCCTGGCATATACGGAGATCTTTTCCAGTCTTTCCTGCAGCTGCTGATCGCTCATCTGATCCAGATCTGCTCCTGTAACAGCCAGATCACCAGCTGTAAAAATACCAATCTCCGAGGCGATCGCTGCCGCAGTCTCTTTATGATCCCCGGTGATCATGACCGTGCGGATCCCTGCTTTTTTAGCATCTGCCACTGCCATTTTAGACTCCGGCCTTGGTGGATCTGTCATAGCAGCCAGACCCAGAAAGATCATATTTTCCGCCTTTGCATCCCTGATTTCTTCCTCTTTTAATGGTTTACATGCCAGTGCCAGAACCCGCATTCCCTTTTTGGACCATAGACCGTTCTGGCGAAGGATCCGCTCTTTATCAGAAAAGGAAAAGGGACGTCCCCAGGAAGCAGTCTCTTCTTCCTGAAAAGAGGGATTGACTGCCAGACTGCATTTAGACAGTAAAACGTCTACCGCCCCTTTTACAAAAAGGATCTTTTCTCCCCCTTTGCTGCATATGGCACCCATATATTTTTTATCAGAGTTAAAAGGGATCTCCGAAATACGACGCCACTGCCTGCGAAGAAGTCCGGGATCTTTTCCTGCTTCTTCTGCCATATGTAAAAGAGCCTGCTCTAAGGGATCTTCTTTTTCCCCGGTCTCCTCTCCGGAAGCATTATTTGCAAGAATGACTGATCGCAGGAAAAGAGAAAGATCCGGGTGGTTGGAATATTTTTTTAACTGCCCTGTATCCATGACCTTCCCATTTATGCAAACAGCCTCTGCCCGCAGACTGTTTTGGGTCAGTGTCCCTGTTTTATCAGAACAGATCACAGATACACAGCCTAAACTTTCCACTGCTTTCAGGTCCTTTATGACTGCATGCTCTTTTGCCATTTTCTGGGTTCCCATTGCCTGGACAATGGTCACAATGGAACCAAGAGCCTCCGGGATGGCTGCAACCGCCAGCGCTACCGCAAACATCAGGGCATCTAATACAGGCTCCCTGCGATACAGGCTGATCAGAAAGATCACACCGCAGATCCCCATAATTCCTAATGCCAGATGGCCGGAAAACCGGTCTAAACTGGCCTGCAAAGGTGTTTTCTTTTCCACTGTGCGGTTCATCAGGGAAGCAATGGTCCCGATCTGGGTATCCATTCCTGTTTCCGTCACTACCGCAGTTCCCCTTCCGCCAGTGATCAGAGCACCGGAAAAGACCATATTGCTCTGATCTCCCGGAGATAAAGGCGTTTTTCCTGCCGGCAGTTTTCCCTCTCTTTTTTCCACATTTAAAGCTTCTCCTGTAAGAGAACTTTCGTTGCAGGTAAGGCTGCAGGACTGAAGGATCCGGCCGTCTGCAGGTACCATTCCTCCTGTTTCCAAAACCAGGATATCCCCTGGAACCACCCTGGAAGATGGCGCCGTACAAACGCGTCCTTCCCGGATCAGAAGTGTTTCCGGAGAAGCAAGTCGCTTTAAGCTTTCCAGGGATTTTCGTGCTTTCTGATGTTCCACAGTCCCTAAAATGGCATTTAACAAAAGGACGGAAAAGATCACAAGAGCGCTTTCCGGATCTCCGGTAACCATGGATACCCCCGCAGCCCCAATGAGGATCATGACCAGAAGATCTTTAAACTGTCCTAAAAATACCTGCCACCAGGGCATTTCTTCCTGTTCTTTTAAAACATTTTCCCCATATGTTTCCAGCCTTCTTTCTGCCTCTTTCTCATTTAGCCCGGTCCTGTTGGTGCCAAGGCGCTTTAAAACTTCTTCCTGGGTCAGACCATACCATTGTGCCATTCCTGCCTCCTATAGACTCTGTATAGACTTCATATAGAAAAAAATGAGGATGCCCTGACCCGTCTGGCCTTTACAGCATCCTCATCTGAATGTATATGTATTTCTCTTTTATCTTTATGCAGGAAAAAACAGGCTTATGACCTGCCTCCGAATATCATCTCAAAAGCAACTCTGTATCCTAAAGGAAGGGAAGCTTCCTCTACATATTCCTCTCTTGTATGAGCGCCGGCTCCACTATAGCAGCCCACACATACACTTGGGATTCCCATAGAAAGCGGGATATTGCAGTCTGTAGAACCAGAACCAACTCCAGGGCAGATTCCTGTTACTGTCTCTACCGCTGCTTTTGCACGTTCAAGAAGGCGTGCCTGACGTTCTTTATCTACATCACCGGAGCATGGACGGATGCCCAGGATCTCATAAGTAATATCAAGACCGGCTGCCTTTGCCTCATTTACTGCTGCCTCAAATTTTTCTTCCATATAAGCCAGATTTACTTTTCTGTCAGAGCGGAACTCATATAACATGGAAGCTTCCTGGGCAATGGTATTAACAGAAGTGCCGCCGGAAATAGTGCCTACATTGTAAGTAGTCTTTCCGCCCTCCGGAACCTGGATCCGGTACAGTTTTTCAATGATACCTGCCAGCTTTTCAATGGCATTATCACGGCCGAAATTGCCAAAGGAATGACCGCCCTGGGTGCGTACCGTCACTTTATAACGGTTAGATCCCACTGCTTCATCTACCAGATGCTCCAGACTGCCGTCGAAGGTGCAAAAAGTGTTCATACGGCTGCCGTAATCTTCGCAGATCTTTTTAACGCCTTTCAGGTTTCCAAGACCTTCTTCTCCTGAATTGCATACAAAGATCAGTCCAGGTTCTGTTTCTGGCCGGATCTGGTTAAGTTTGCCTTCTTTTATCATAAGAGCAGTATATTTTGCTGCCAGAAGAACACATACAAGGCAGGCAGTATCATCACCTACTCCTGGACAGCAGATACGTCCATTTTCCACCTTTAAAGGAAGTTCCGTCTCATCTGGAAAAACTACGTCTGTATGGGCCATATAAACATCCACATTATCCCTTAAAGCAGCTGGATAAACTACATTTAATGCCTCATCAATATAGACGCCCTCTGCCCCCTGTTCCTTTAACCAGTTACAGCAAAACTGGGCTCTTTTTTCCTCATGATTAGATGGGGAAGGGATTTTCGCAATGGTAAGAAGCAGGTCATATGCCTCTTTTTCATGTTCCTTGATAAAACGCTCCATAGCTTCACTTAACATATTACATTCCTTCTTTCCGGTTCTCTTTAGGACCTTTTCTTTTCATTTCTGCCTTTATTTCTGTTTTTGTTTCTGCTTTTGTTTCCGTCTTTGTTGCATTTTCTGCTTCTGTTTTTATTTCTGTTGTCTTTTCTACTTCTGTATCTTTTATATCATTATTTGATGAGCTATTTTCATTTCCACACCCTGTCATAAATAATGATAACATTAAAATTGATACTCCTATTAATTTTAATTTTCTTCTCATGTTTTTCACCTTTCATTATATTATTTTTACACAATTAAGTTGACATTTATTTTACTTAAAACACCTCCATTCTAAAATAGTCATTCACTAAATAGTGACTCATTATTTTGTGAGTTACTTATTTGTTACTAATTATATACACTAATTTATAAAAAGTAAAGAGGTTTTAGTCTTATGAATTATGGATATTTAACATTAAACATTGAAAAAATTCTAAAAGATAAAGGAATTTCCAAGAATACCATATGTAAAGAACTTGACATACCAAGAAGTAATTTTAATAGATATTGTAGAAATGAATTTCAACGCTTAGATGTTGGTTTGATTTGCAAACTTTGTAGCTACTTAAATATAAGTATTGCAGAACTAATAGAATATCATGCGGAATAATATATTATTATTACTCTTATTGTAGTAATAATGGTTTAAATTATCCAATAGTCGTCTGAGTTTTATCCAAACAACAGACGACTATTGGATAATTAGTTTAAAAAATACAATAATTTTTTATATTTTTTAATTATTGTGTTTATTTTTTGTTGTGTGGTGGGTTGTGTTTTTGTAATAAGAATCACATATGTAGTCAATATTAGCTTTTATATAAATATTAGAAATACAAAAACTTTACAAATTCCTTATTCACTTAACAATAAAATCCCCCATCCCATTATCCGATGTTAAATAATTTTATTAATTCTTTATTCTATCTTAAATTTATATCTCAAATTCATACCTAATACATTGGCTAAATTAAAAATTTATGTTAAACTTTTTAATTAACAGAATATCACCACTACTACTATTTATCAAAAGAACTTTAACATCTAATAAAAGCCAATTGTACATACTCACATTTACTGCCAAACATAACAAATGTTAATGACTTATCATATTAAATTTATTTAGGAGAACTATATGGAAATTGTTATTTTTTCATTCACAAAGAAAGCTTCCCAATTATCAACTACTTTAAACCACAAGTTAAATAAAGAAGCTTATGAATTTATTACAAACTTAAATTGTAAAAATAAAAACGAAAATAATCTAATTTATAATATAACGTCTTATACACCTAAAAAATATATA
>ENA-ORTB01002750-ORTB01002750.1-human-gut-metagenome-genome-assembly--contig:-NODE-2750-length-15415-cov-4.812305_pt1 | contig 15415 bp, 16 predicted proteins | sample MGYA00241905_ERZ509174 | MGnify/ENA primary metagenome ERZ509174 (study PRJEB26280, sample SAMEA2338851) | human gut metagenome | biome: human gut; feature: human-associated habitat; material: faeces... | reverse complement strand
AAAAAAAATAATATTTTTCCGCGGATAAACACAAAGTAGGGCATCTCCCTTTTTGAAGGGAATCTGCCCTCTCTATTTTTTGACTCAATATTGTGCAAAAAATCTCCGACGCTCAGAATGATGCTGCACTTTCCTGTGCAAATTCAGTTACAGAAAAAGAGATGTCACAATCCGAGAAATGGGCAGCGAAAAAGCTCGCCTGCAGGTGCTCCAGGTTAAAATCATGGAGCTGACGACTAAAGTGGATGCTGAAACACAGGAATAAAGATAAATATTAAGAGTCAAGGGAAATTCTCTTGACTCTTTTTACATGCTGGTGTATTCAAAATAAAAATAATCCAGGACTAATATGTACCAATCTTTACCATAAGATTTAATAAGAGCACTGTCTTGTATTTTGATAGAACATGGATTTTTGAGGCGGATAATGCGATCCCGTAGTTCTGGATGAGCATCTTGCAAAGAAAATTCCTGCTTGATTTCCTGTATGAATTTCAGATTTGCATCTTCTTCGATATCCATACCAGTCAGATATCGTTTTAGTGTCGTCATCGAGCAGGAATCGTTTTCAAACCAGTATACATCGTTCGGTGTCTGACGACGGGCGATTAAATGTAATGTGGCAAAAGTGAGACCGTAATCATGTGTAACATAGTCGACGAAGCTTTTGAAATCCACGCCGGTATATTCATTAGCTGGGTTAAAGATGATGTCTGCTATCTGTGATGTTTTGGTGGTTTTATCAATGTCGCATTTATAAAATTTCATATTTTATTTACTCCCCTATTGCTTCTTCAAAGTGAACCGCAGAAAAAGGGACAAAAGTTATCGGCGGCGTTTTAGGCAGCTCCTATATATTATAACATACAGGAGTCGATCATTTGATAGAAATTTGAATAGTTCGTATAATGATGATTATACGAACTATTTTTTGTTGACTTTCCGGAAAAGTGCAAATATACTTGAATATATACGAACTTTCAAAGGAGAAATAACGAACTTATGGCAAACAAAACGACCGTTGCCCTGACACTGGAACAGTTCCGTGAAATCATAGATACGATGCGTTCCGGAGGCGCCGGATTCCGGCCGAACAACCGGATCGCGGCCTGTCTCATTCTGGAAGCAAACCTGGGATTGAGAATTGAGGATATTCTGCAGCTTCATTTATCCGACTTCATCAAAGATGGATCCAACTACCGGATCAACATCACAGAGCAGAAAACGCAAAAAAAACGGATATTCATTGTCCCACTGGCCGTCTATCAGTTTATCTTCATGTACTGTAGCGAAAACAGCATTGGGAAGACAGACGTCATTTTCCCGATCACCACGCGGGCCGTCCAGAAGCATCTGCAGAAAGTTGCGGATTATCTGGGGTATGAAAACATTGGGACGCATTCCTTCCGAAAATTCTTTGCTACAGATCTTTACGAATCCAACGGCCGCGATATCGAACTGGTTCGAGAACTTCTGCAGCACAGCTCCACGGTGACGACTCAGCGGTATATTAAGAGATCTTCTCAGGCAGTTGAAGATGCGATCCAGAAACATGTTTTCATCATATAATCATTAAAAGGCGCAGCTGCTCAAATAAATGAACAACCACGCCTTAGTAATTTAATCAAAATATACTGCGATTCGTCCCAAGTTGTCAATGACCCTTGCATGACCTTCCAGTCGCGATAAGATCACATCATTGCTTGGAACGGTGTAACCGGTTCGATCACAATACTCTGCCAAGACTCCATATTTCTTATATGAGCCAATCATATAAATATCTTTCTGCGGATCCATGATATGAAATGTTTCATCATGAGATGTTGCTTCATGGCTTACCCATATTCCATTTATACAATACACTGCGTACGAATGATTTGGTGCGAATGCGCATGTAGATTGTAAGCCAACGCACCAAGCTAATAAATTAGCTGCATTTACAAAACCGTCACATACCGCTTTGCCATCAACCAGGCATCCATCTGCAAGACTACACCTATCAGTTGTATTATCATATTCCGCCTGATTGACACGTCGCGCGATCCTTACCGCTTTTTCGAAATCTGATGCATTTTTCCAATCGAAGCTATTAAGAAAATCCCGTATTTCTTTTTCCAACGCTAATGTTCTAGCATCATTTTCAATCGCCTGATATCCTGGCATTTGAACTCCTGCAAGTCGTCCAACTGCATAAATTGGCTCTGAACCTATATCCGCTGCAGTCTGATAAAGAATGTTATGGTCATTAGCAGCTTTCGTCATTACATAATCTCCCGTGCCGACATATCCATATTTTTCATTTCGCGCATTTTCAAGTTCTGGATGTTGTTCCCACAGAAAATATCTTGACCATTTGGTTCTTAAACTTCCGTTATCGGTAAATACAAACCAATCTTTTAAATATGCCAATGGATACTGATCGGGATCAGAAGTTTCTGGAGTGTTGACATTTGTCTGTATGATACCGTCTATCGTCCAAGCTCCGTGATAATTTACTTTGTAACCGTCTGGCGTTATGGTACTCTTATACATAATTCCATTCGAATCAAAGCAATAGCACTTTCCGTCAATCCATTTCCATGATGAGGTCACATAGGTACCGTCACTATTCTTGTATTTCCATACGTCCCATTCCGGCTGCTCCCAGTCCGCAAATGCAGTCATTGTGGAAAAAGACAAGCTTGCAACCATTGCAAGGGCAGCAATTCGCATTAACATGTGTTTTCTATTCTTCATACAAATTCTCCTAAAATGACTTTTCCTTAACTCTTTTCCTTCGGAATGATTTCCATTATTCCTGTGTTTTGACATTCAGCGCAGCCGTCAGCTCCGCAATTTTAGCCTGGAGGTTCTCGATCTGCGCCTGCAGGCGAGCATTTTCTTTGTCCGCTTCCCGGATTGTGATGTTCATTTCACGTTCTTTCTTTGCAACTTCATTCGCGCAGGAAAGTGCAGCATCCTTCTGAGCGTCTGATATTTTTCGTTCCATGTCTGTTTTGAGTTCACGAATCTCTGTCTCATGGTCCTTCTTCAGTTCAGCCACTTTTCTGTCGGATGCCTCCTGTGTAGACTTTAATGTCCGATCTGCTTCCTCTTTGCTTGACTTTAATTCCCGTTCAAACCCCGCTTCTAAATTTTCTACATCCTTCTGCAGCTCGATAATTCTTCCCTTCGCCGCTTCTTCGGATTGTTTCAACTCATCGTATCCCTCTGCCTTACCTTCTGCGACAGCAAGCTTATCGGCCAGCGTTGCAATCGTCTTATCCTTTTCTTCAGCCAGCTTTAATGCCGTTCCTGCCTGGTCCTTCGCCACTGAAGCCTCTTTAACCGCCTGATCTGCAATTCGATCCGCGTTAGCTGCTGTTGTCTCCGCAATCTCTTTATCCGCTTTTAGCTGCGCAACTTTTTCCTGCAATGAAGCTATGGTCTTATCTTTACTTGTCAGTGCTGAAGCAAATTCTTCCCTGGCACTTTCTCTCGCTGTATTATAATCCTCCACGCTCTGCAGATACGATTCCATGATTTTCTTTACATGCATTTCAAACGTCTCGATGTCTTTCGCACTGTTCGGCACCATAGCCTTTGCCCGGTTTAACTCCAGCACCTGAAGCATATGGTCAAACCCCTGTGCCTGGTTCATCCCATTTTCCTCGCAAAACTTTCGGAATGCGTCCGCTGATTCCTGATCAATTCGGAAGTTCGTCTGCTTAATGTCTCCCATTTTTCTTTCCTGCCTTTCTATTTGGTTCCCGTTCGATTTGTTACTATAAATATATCATGAGTGAAAGTTCTTGTCAAGTTTATGTTATACATTTGTTATACTATGTTATTGTTATATATTTTGCTGTGTTTTTATCAGGAAGGTGTTTTTTTTGAATTTGTGTCTTTTTGGCAGCGCGCGAACATTTGGCTAAATTCGAGTGTATCTAGTTGGCATGTGCGCATTCAGTCAGGTCTATGTCTTGAGTCAAGTGCGGGTGTATTCAGCAGTCGGCTGTATATAAGCTTTGTTTTAGTATCCGGCAGTCATTCTTTCTAATGTTATACATTTGTTATTCAATGTTATTGTTATGCATAATTATTGATTTAGTGGGTATTTGACTCTTCTTGCACTCCCGGGAGGGTCAAGGGAGGGGGCGGGGCCTGAAAGGCCGGGGAGCTTCGGGGCCTCCCTTGTGCCGGGGCACTCGTCCCCGGCATGTCATTTAAATCACTCCAGCCTCACGCAAACTGTAAAACTTTCCCGACCAGGCACCGCCCACGATCACATGGTCAAGAAATGCGATCCCGCATAAATCCGTTGCCGCTTTGATTCTCTCTGTAACGATCCGGTCCTCTCTGCTCGGCTCCGGCTCTCCACTCGGATGATTGTGTACCAACGCAATTCCCACAGCTCCGCAAAGCAAGGCTCGCTGTAAAATCTGTGCCGGATTGAGTGCCGCCTGTGTATAGGAGCCGCGGGAAACCTCAAAGATTCCAATCAAATGATTTTTTGCATCGAACGCGAGAAGCCATACATGTTCTTCCGGCAGTTGCTCCGCATGATACAGACAGCGAACCGTCTGACTGATCTTTTGCGGACTGCAATAACAGTCCGCATCCGTCAACCCCGTGTTCCGGATCTCTTTGAGATACGGAACACGTTTTTCATTGATCAACACATCATATTCCCGTACATCCATGCCCCTTCTCCTCTCTGCTCGGCTCCACCTGCGCCCATGTGAAAAAGCTCGCTGTTTTCATAAACATTCTTTCTGTATCGGTTTCTTCTCCTTCTTTTGCCTTTTTTACGGCATGTTTCCAGATTCGAATCTTAATGGTCGATTTCTGTCCTCTTTTAATGGAAAATCCCAGATCCTTCCATACAAGGAAGGTGTGAATCTCTTCCGGCTCCGGAATCCGTTTCTTCTCTCCATCCTCTCCCTCGATTTCTAAGTAGTTCCCCGTTGTTCCGATGGTTCCGGCTTCCATGAGCCTTAGCCGCTCCTGTAAAATGATGGTCTCGTTTGTCATTTTTCCCCGGGGCAGTCAGTGACCGCCCCGGCTCCCTCCCTTCTGCTTTTAATCCTTAGAAAAATAAGATATATGGATGATCCCCAAGCTGGTCTTTTGGGGATACTGTTTCCGCGTTTACGGTCTGAATGGTTCGTGTTACTATGTCAATATTAAAATACTCCGGATGCGGAAGTAAAATCATCTCATGGATGGATGACGGAATCGCCATGATTGCCTTCGTGTTATGCGCTCTTGCAAACTCCTCCATTCGTGTTCTGTCAAGAATTCCGCTTGCTCCTCGATTACAGCTGTGATTCGTCACAATATACATGGCAATTTCTTCCGCTTCTTTCAGCACCTCATTCGGAAACATTCTTGACATCAACTGTCCGAAATTTTCGATTCTGGTATCATCATGCACATGTTCCATCGCAAGTTTCCACGCTTCCTCTTCCGGAATCTCCATCAACTCCAAAAACTCCTTATCAAAAAGGCACGACAACGTGCATCCATCTTCCTGCTCTTCCTTCAGGCACAGGCACGCTTCCAGATCCGGAAATTCTTCATAAAACCGTTTCGCAATCTCGTCCTCTGTCCGCTTTCTCAGCAAAACGCTGATGTTTGATAAAACATACCCACGGGTCAGTTTCTTTCCCAGATCTTTGATTTTTTCCGTCTCGTATGTGCGCTGATCCATTCCTGCCTGATTCTGTAAAACCATTGTATTTTCTAACATGATAAGGTCCTCCATTTTGCTTATTTCATATTGTTTTTTTCTGATTCGGTTCGCCAAAACCGTCGGGGTCGAACCCCAAAATGTGATTTTTTAGATTCTGAGTTTTTCTGGAGGGGAGCGTTTCGTTTTTTCTGCGGTCACCGCCTGCATTGTCCTGATCTCCTTTCTCTGTGCTTTTTTGAGTTCGTCGTCATCTATCGGGTTTGCGTGCATCCCTTCCATACCAACGCCGCCAGAATGCAAGGATCCGGAACGGATTCATTTTATCCTTGCATTCTGGCGGCGTTGGTATAGGATGCATCAAAGCAAACCGATGACGAAGAACGGAAAGCACAGAGAAAGGGGATCGGTGCAGCACCGTGACCGCAGAAAAAACAGGGGATCCCTCCGGGGGATCCGTTCGAGGAGGGGGACTTTCCTTCTTCCTTTTCCGGTCACCAGACCGGAGGCCTGGGAGTTCGGGCAGGCCTGGGCCGGAGGCACAGTGGGAATGGTGCTTGCATCAAAAAAAGACCCTATGCATTTTTCAGCACAGGATCTCTTCCCTTCCGTATCATTCTGTTTCCATCCCGATCAACTCCAGGTTTCTTTCGATCTGATCCAATCGTTTCTTTTGCTCTTCGATGAATGCAGCTCCCTTTTTCGTATTCCGGATCCGGATCCGTGTTTGCTGTCGGATATCCTTCAACCCATAGCGAACTTCCGATAACAGAAGATCTCCATGAATCAAAAGGTGATCCAGCGCTCCAAAAAACGTTTTTCCAATATAAAAACGGTACGCTTCCCGAATGTCTTTTCCATCCCTCTCTGGATTCTTTCCTTCCTTCTTATTCATCAGCAGCCAGCAGAGATTTGGAAGCTCCGTTTCCGGGATTGCAAACCGAAACACAATCCATGCAGCGAGTTTCCGAATCTCATTCGGTACCGTTTTCGGCAGATCTCTGTCATATTCCTGAAGCAGTATTTCCATCCATGTTTCTTTCATCTCAAATTTTCCCCCCCTAATGAAAAAAGGAGCATGAAATTCATGCCCCTTTTTCCCCGTTCAACCGGCGCCAACATTCGCCGCAATGCGGGCATGGCAGTGGTAACGGATATCTGTTTTTTTCGTAGCGCATCCGGCTACCTTGTCCCCTTATCATAGCATACATTCCAGAATGCAGAAATAGTCTATAAGAAAAATCGACAACATTCGCATAGAAACCAGCTTGTTTAGCGCCGATAATTGTGTTATTATATATGTATAATCGTGTTACAAATCAATAACACAAATAATGTTATTATGATAATGAAATCTGTTCACCGAAAGGAGACTGCCAAATGTTTGGGCGAAAAAAGGTATCTATTGATTTTAAGCCGGCCTGTTATCAGTCGATGATTGCTGCAGCAAAAAAAGGAAACAGCTCTAATAGTGATGTAATTAACACGTTAATCGAGGTTTTCCTTCAGTCCTCTCCTGATGTCCTGCAGAATATTGGAACATGCTGCCAGCAACGTTACATTGCAGAAAAAGAGGCTGCCAATGCGCTTACAGGGTATTTCCGGGAAGAAAAGCTTTCTCTGGCCGAACAGTATTTAAAAATCACTGAATACTGCGGCGTTAAGCTTCCTGAGATTGACCCTGGCATGAAAAAAATCTATCTGAAGGAAGGATATGTGATTATTCCGGAGGATTGGATCGTTTTGCCAGATGTCTATGGCAGCGCAGATCAGTGCATGTATGCCAGCGTTGTAGAGTCACGTAACTGTGAAAAATATCATATCCCGCACTTTGTTTTTTTCTCCAATTTTGCATCTGCATCCGACTATCCGGCAGATCTCGATGATAGAGTCTTCGCATCCTGTGCCTCGGTGTATTCTGATTTTGCACGAATCTACAATATGCAGCGTCCAATCCCCGATGGCGATAGAACAGATCCAGAAGGTCTGGAACTGATCAAGCAGTGGTATGAGGCTCCGCAATTTGGTATTTTCCCCATCGAGGAAAAGGGGGATCCGACAAAGCCAGCTTATGATCCTCCATACGGCGCTATGATCGTCAGAGATGTGTAACATCAAAACCAGCTAAGTCCTTCTCTTACCGCATCCGATGAAGCCCTCACGATCGCATGCAGGGTAGGAACTTTGTTCCGGAGGGACGGCAGTCCCTCTGCATCAGACGGATTTATCCTTCTGATGCATGGGGGATAAAAGCAAAAAAATTCAGAGGCGGAAGCGATGAATTTTTCGCTTTGTAAGGGGGCACGCCCCCTTGGTGCGTAGGGGTATTTCCAAAGGGGAAGCAGCTCGCTGCCCCTTTGGACAAGGGAAACGCCGTCTGCTTACTGACCAGTGAGCAGACAAGTGGTGGGAGTTTTTGAAAAAAACTGCCATACCTTGTATATGGCAGAAATGGAAGAGCTGGCACTGTCAGAGTCCCATTGAGAGCGTCGAGCGACCTTTGGGGACCTGACAGTGCCAGCTCTGGAATGGATGACATATCACAATCTAAGGAGAGAAAGCATCATGGCAAGCATGGAAAAATATACGGATAACCAGGTCTTGTATAAGCTGAAACACGTTACCAGGGAGTCCGGAAAACTTCCCAGCAACATTGATATCGACCATGCACAGTCCGCAAAAAACTATTCGCTGACTCCATCGGATCGAGGCACAACCGCCGCCGAAAACCGGCGGTATTATAATCAACGGATAAAAGAAGTATATAAATATGGACGCAGCGATGTTAATACTGCAGTCCAGTGGGTGATCACAGCCCCCAAAAACCTTCCTGCAGAACAGGAAAAAGCATTTTTTTTAGAATCATATCGGTATCTCAATTCCCTGTATGGCGAAAAGAACTGTATTCAGTGTGTTGTTCATATGGATGAAGGAGTTAAGGATTCTTCCGGAAATCATGTGGCTGGACAACATCACATGCACTATACCTTTATCCCGATCGTACAAAACAAGTCCTTTATGAAGCCAAATAAGAAGGGAAATATCATTAAACAGAATACATTTGAAGAAAAAATTTCCGCAAATGACCTTCTTAATAAAAAACACCTGCAGGAATTCCATCCCGACTACCAGAAATGGCTGGATTCCCATGGATTCCATGTCAATGTGAATTCCGGTATTACCGGAGGAAGGAATCGAACCGTTGAAGAATTGAAGTTAGAGACCAGGACAATGATAAATGCCAGGGAAGAACTTCAAAGTCTCAAACTGGAAAATGAAGCATTAAAAGAAACCATTCGATCATTAGAAAAAGAACTGGAAAGAAGCAAACAGGTCGATATCGAAATGGAGTGGGGAGCTGGATCCTCTTCTTCCTGGGGCACGCATTCCGGCTGGTAAAAGAAAGGAGCAAGCAAATGAGTGAAGATTTGAAAGAAGATTTGCATTATTACATACGACACTATAAAGTAGTTTCGTTCGCCATTCTGGCAGTAGTGTTTTACTTTTTATCTTTTGTGATCGGATTCTTCCTATTCCGTTCCAACAGTGACAGCATCATACGCTTAAGTTTCGCCCACTATCGGCATACAACACACTTTTTTTTCACCATCCTGTGGTGTTATCTATATTTCCGTACCATCCGAAATATCCGGTATCGTGATCTCACAGGACATTCCTCCTACACCAAAGATCACGCACATTATACGAGAAGCTATTTAGAACTGGTTGATTACTTTCAGGATGCCAACCCATACCAATTAGATGTCTCAACCCTTCCCATCGAATCCTGGCGTGACGCTGAAGGTGTCATTCTTGGAAAAGTCGGTATGAGGCTGATTAAAAGAGACTCGGATGGGGAAGGAAATCTGGCACTTTTCGGTGGTCCCGGTACACATAAAACCACCAGCCAGATCATCCCAACTGCTCTACGCTTTTCCGGTTCCGTCCTGGTCATAGACATCAAAGGTGACATTTTACACTGGACCCGCGGAAAAAGGAGAATCAAAATATTTAACCCGGAAGATCCTCTCAGCTGTCATTTTGACCCTTTGTATGGGATTGAAACCATGTCCATGACAGAAAGAGAGTCCCTGCTCCACTCTTTCGCTTCCGTAATTTGGGAAGAAAATCCGAAGGACCGGTATTTTATTCCAGGTGCTCGCGACTTTTTTTGTGGCATTGCTCTCTACATGCTGCATGAAAACATCCAAACCTCATTTTCAGAAATTATCTATGCACTTTTGCATGGGAACGCGATCCAGTGGGTAAAAACAATCGTTAATAGCGATTGTAAAGAAGCAAAAAATTATCTTGCCAGCTATTATGGAACCAACGAAGTCAATGTATACGGCTGCTATAATACCGCCTGCGTTGGTATAAGAGACTTTACCGCAGGAGCGTTAGACACCCTCCTAGATCACTCGGAAAATACACTTTCCCCTCAGGATCTTGAAGACGGATACGACATTTATATTGAACTGCCACAAGACAAGATTGAAAAATATTCGAAAATATCATCGATCATGATCCAGACTTTCATGACATCTTTTTTGCGAAGACCGGACGTATCTTCCGGAGAAAAAGCGCGACCAATTATTTTCTTACTGGATGAATTTGCGCAGCTCAATTTTGACTGGGATATTTTATCGACCGCCTTCTCAACGCTTAGAAGCAAAAGAGTCTCTTTATTCGTTGCGATGCAATCTATCGCCCAGTTGGAAAGCAAATACAAAGAGAACTACAGAAGTATCATCAATAACTGCAAATACGTTTCCATCATGGGTGCTCAGGATCCAAAAGACCGGGCATACTTCCAGCAGCTTATCGGTACTGAGAAAGTGTTAAAAGTCACCAGCTCTCAGAATGGAAAAGTTGTTTCCCGAACGGTATCTGAAGCAAGAGAATACATCTATCAACCAGAAGATTTTGGAAACCTCGGTGAAGACGTCGTGATCTGTGTAGATGGAAAACACATACAAGCTCAGAAAACAAACTGCTTCGAATAGACTCTTACAGCGTGGATAGCATGGATAAGTGGCACTCCATTATGGAAATCCGCATGGATAAGTCGTGGACAGCAAAGCTGACCACAGGCTTACCCACACGGTTTCCCACAATTCCGTATCTTGCCACTTACCCACCCTATCCACACTGCGACTACAACGGATAACAACGATCTTTCTTTTCATCCATCAAAAATAATCATTGACAGCACAACGCGAAGCGGGTAGGCTGGTCGAGCCGTAGGAAACGGCTTCAGGGCAGACTTTCCCTGCAGATATCTGCAGAAAAGCCTCCCCCGAACCGAATCAACTGGCCGTATATCGCCTGAGGTATCCGTATTCCTGTCCATCTAGCTCAGCAATCACACGATCGCCGTACACTTTCTACACGCGCCAAACGCCTCTCCACGTGCTTAACCTTTCGGTATATCTATGTATTCCCTCTGCTCTCAATACCATATAGCAGCGCGTATCTTGCCCCCACGGGATAGTTTTAACCATGCCAGGCAAGCGCCTGGTGTAGGCTTATCGAGGTCTTTCTTCCGCCTTCAACCCCTGACGTCACTCCTGCAGGATAGACTGGTCTGCAGGAGACCGGAACCATTCTCCTGAATGAGCTGGCTCAGACTCCAGATTATTTATACTGGCCAATGTCGTACCAGATAACCAATGGCATCGTATAGTATGTACCATACCATGGTCCTCCCATCTTAAAGATGAGCAGAAAAACAAACAAAAAGCCGCAACAGCAATAAGCCAATGCACATACACACACCAACTCATCACCATTACGGCGTTCTTATCAGCAAAGGATAGATTTTTCCCTTAAATTGGGGATTGCAAAAAGAACCTTTTTACACTATAATAATAGAGAAGGTTATAAGCTAATCCTGCTATGGGTATGGGGTGTTAATGCCTAAGCTATCCGGAGTCGCCAAACTCCAAAAGCTTTCATATTGTTTTGAAAGAGTTGCCACGCCAATGGCAGCTCTTTTTTTGTCTTCGTTTGTCTTTTCCATATTACATCATCCATAAAAAAAAATCAAGAAAATTAAACTATTTTCTTGATTTTTTTAATATTGCAAATTGAGATATTATGTATTATGATATATGTAAATACATATATCAATTTTAAAAAATATTAAAAAAATATTTTTTAAAATATTATTTAATATTTTTTTAATATTAGTTAATTGTTAATTCTCCAAAGGAGGAAACACGTTTATGGCAATAAAAATTGCTCTCGCAAACATGAAAGGTGGCATTGGAAAAACGACATCTGCCCTTTGTCTTGCCGATGTCTTGCAGAAAAAAGGAAAAAAAGTGCTGCTCATTGACACGGATCCGCAGCGAAGTGCAACCGGCATTTACAATGCTTCTACCAGTTCATCCACTTTGGCAGATATGATGTACTGCAACACGGATGCCTCAGAATGTATTCAACATACTTCTCTGGGTGATATCATCGCATCCGATCAGGCTCTGCAAGATGCTGATACGCAGATCAAAGCAGATGCTGATCGATTCTACCATATTTCTGATGCCTGCAAGTCAATCGATTCCTTATATGATTTTATCATTTGTGACTGTCCACCAGGGAATGGAGTTATGTTAGGAAATGTACTATCATACGTAGATTACATCATCATGCCAATCACTGCCGATAAATTTGGGATTCAGGGAATGCTTGATTTCGTTGATGTAATGAACAGTTACAAAAAGCGTATCAATCCAGGAATTAAAATTCTGGGAGTTGTAATGATCAAATACAAAGGACGGCAGTCCCTTACCAAGGACCTGGAGGATCATTTGATTCCTGAGATCATCGCAAATATGGATACCAAATTATTCCATACGAAAATAAGAGAATCCGTTAAGTGCCAGGAGGCACAAGCGCTGAACCAGAATCTCCTTCAGTATGCTCCCAGCTGTACAACCGCAGTTGACTATGTACAGTTGGCTGACGAAATTTTAAAGGAGCTGAGAGATGAAACACGGGTACAGTAATAGCGTTAAGAACTCGTTGATGGGACGATCTGCAAAAATCGAACCGTCGATAAATGCCGAAGACCTTGATACTTCTATTTCCGAGAAAGAACAACCTGAGACAGCTTCCGATGTTTTATCTGAAAACAAAGATTTGGCTTTAGCAAAAGAAACCATTTCTTCTTCCGAAACAAAAAAGCGCGATCCCGGTCGTCCAACCAATGAGTCCAGAGGACTCAAAAAAAGAAAGCAGCTCACGATTACCCTATTTGATGATATGCACGCTGAGTTCCTTGCATTGGCAAATCAAGAAGGGCTTTCATTAGCTAAATATATCGAGCGAGCTTTACTGGAGTACAAGGAAAATCATCAACGCTAATCTATTATTCAATATTTTAAAAATAGTTTTTTAATATTAAGTAACTATTTATCTAATATTAAATAATATTTTTTTAATATTAGATAAATGTCCATAATTATGATCGTAGAAAGAGGTAACCTATGTTCACTGAAAAAATAGAATTGGTTTTAGTAAAAAGAAAAATGTCAAAGACCGAGTTGGCTCAAAAGCTCGGCATATCTATGCAAAGTCTCTATGGGCGCATGAAACGTGATAATTTTTCTGAAAACGATATGGCACATATTGCAGACATCCTAAATTGTGATTTCAATGTCACAATGACACTCAGAGATACGAAAGATACATTCTAAGGAAGGTGTTTTTTTTGGGAAAGAAAACTTATAGATTATTGGAAGAGCATATTATCAAGATGTTCGAAACCGATCGGCTCTTTAACTATTATGGGAAACTTTGTGAAGTAATAGAGGCTGGAAAACCGAGACCTCAAGGTGGCGAAGGTGAATGTAAGACTGACGTTTTCGTTCGTTCAAAAGTCCAGGCTACTGCAGAAGAAGTTGTATTAAAAATCTCAGTCAAAAATTGGAACAAAGAATTTCTTGAGAACAAACTAAGAGAAGAGACTATGGAAGTCTATTTGGGTCCAGATTGGGAGTCTGTTCTCATCGAAGCAAGTTCTTCAATTAAAGATTCTTTTGAAAATAGACCTCTTATATATCCTTCAGGTTCAGGGAACATAAGACCAAATTCCATTACCGTTGGTTGGAAACTTGAAATTGCAGATGAAGAGCGGGCGTTGTCTGCGCCTATACCTTTAAATGATAAGCAAATCAAAGATTACATTTACAAAGGTACCAATTTAACTGAGCCAAAAAGAGATTCTATTGTAAATGGGCGAGTTGTTCCAAACTCAGGAATCGCAGACTATCTGCTTACCACAAGCATTGAAAATATTAAATCATCGAATGACATCATTGAACAAATGCAGTTAATTGATGATCTCCACATTGGAAATACATACTTTATTTTTACTGCCAATAACTATCGAACAGATGTACAACGCGCTGATGGTCCTAGATATTTAGCAGTCAGAATTGAATGGGACATAGTGGATGGAAAAATGGTTCCAAAATTCCATTATGATCAACCTTTACATTTCACTGGTCAAAACGATATGGCTCCATTGGTTAGGCGTGCATTGCAATATCTTGGCAAGTTAAACGCAGCCGATCTGGAACCTGGTGTAGATGTTGATGAGCATCTAATAAAGAATAAATGAAGGAATGCATAACATATGAACATTATTAGTTTATTTTCTGGATGTGGAGGACTTGATCTCGGATTTGAACGAGCGGGATTTGATATTCCAGTAGCAAACGAGTATGATAAAACCATTTGGGAAACCTTTAAAATAAATCATCCCAAAACACATCTCATAGAAGGTGATGTGCGTCAGATCACCAAAGAAGATATCTTGCCCTATTTATCAGGTGATGTGGATGGAATTATTGGAGGACCGCCTTGCCAGTCCTGGTCCGAAGCAGGAGCATTAAAAGGAATCGAGGACGCACGAGGACAACTATTTTTTGATTATATTCGTATTCTCAAAGAATTTAAGCCGAAGTTCTTTTTAGCGGAAAATGTAAGTGGCATGTTGGCAAACAGACACTCGGAAGCTGTTCAAAACATCCTGAAGCTTTTTGATGAGGCTGGATATGATACATCTTTAACTCTGGTTAATGCAAAAGATTATGGCGTTGCCGAAGAAAGAAAGCGGGTATTTTATATCGGATTCAGAAAGGATTTAAAGATCGACTTTGGATTTCCTGAAGGCTCAACAAAAGATGATTCCAAAAAAATCACTCTCCGGGATATTATATGGGACTTGCAAGAAACTGCCGTCCCGGCTGCTGAAAAGAACCACCATAACCCTGATGCAATCAACAATAATGAATACTTTACCGGAGCTTACTCTCCAATATTCATGAGTCGAAATCGAGTAAAAGGATGGGACGAGCAGGCTTTTACTGTACAAGCATCCGGTCGCCAATGTCAATTACATCCACAGGCTCCGAAGATGGTCCGCTACGGAACTAATGATTGCCGATTTGTTGAAGGTATGGAAGATCTATATAGGAGAATGACCATTCGAGAAGTGGCACGGGTCCAGGGATTCCCAGATGATTTCAAATTTATCTATGAGGACACAAATAACGCCTACAAAATGATCGGAAACGCGGTACCTGTTAATCTTGCTTATGAGATTGCAACAGCCATTAAGCTTTATCTGAATGGAGAGGGCGACAAAGTTGTTACCCTCGATAAATCCGATAAATCAAAGAAAAAAAAATAATATTTTTCCGCGGATAAACACAAAGTAGGGCATCTCCCTTTTTG
>ENA-ORTB01002741-ORTB01002741.1-human-gut-metagenome-genome-assembly--contig:-NODE-2741-length-15439-cov-7.448778_pt1 | contig 15439 bp, 11 predicted proteins | sample MGYA00241905_ERZ509174 | MGnify/ENA primary metagenome ERZ509174 (study PRJEB26280, sample SAMEA2338851) | human gut metagenome | biome: human gut; feature: human-associated habitat; material: faeces... | reverse complement strand
GGCGTACGCGCTGGAAAGGGGAGCGATTCCCGATATATCGCACGCTTCCGACGGCGCCGCGCGCGATATTTTCGCTTTGGCGGGCGAGCGCAAAGCGGCGGTGTGCGCCACCCACTCGCTTGTGCGCGCCCTGTGCCCGCACAAACGCAATCTCACCGATACGCAGATTAAAAAAATCGCGGATAGCGGCGGCGTGGTCGGCGTGTGTTTCGTCCGCGAATTTGCGGGAAATTGCGGCATTATGCAACACGTGCGGTATCTTACGGAAAAAGGCGGCGAAAACTGTGTGGCAATCGGCGGCGATTTTTACGGAACGGAAAATCCGTACCCCGAAAGTCCCGCGGCGATGCCGGATTTTTTCCGCTCGCTGGAACGCCTGTTCACGCCCCGTCAGATAGAAAAATTCGCTTATTTCAACGCCGCCCGCCTGCTGTCCTGAATGCGTCGCAGGCTTTGTCCGTCCGATAACGCGCCGCCGCAAACCGCGGAAAATTATATGACTGCGTCAAACATCGCCCGTTTGCAGAAAAAATGCCTGCCGTCTCCGTAAGAGCCGGCAGGCAAAATTATTTTATCGTTTACAAGGCCTCGTATTCCGGCGGTTTTAAGCCGCGTAAGCCGTCGTGTCGGTATTGCCGCCGTCGGTTTCGGGCTGAGAGGGGAACAGTTTTACGAATTCTTCCGCGTTGAAATCCGTCTTGTGCGCGGCGTTTTCCGCTCCGCAGGAAACGGAAAGTTTCAAGCCGGTCGAAAACCTAAAGCCCGTTTTCACACTCGTCGTGCCGTCGGTTTCGATTTCGGCGCTCATCTCGCAAATCGTCGCAAGCAAATCTTTCGTCAGCGAAATTTCAAATCCGGTAATGGTGCGGTCCGAGTTCAGCGTAAGCTTCAGCGAAACGCCTTTATCCAGCTCGGCAGCCAGCGTGTTCAGCGCCAGCTTAATCACCTGCGCCGATACGCTTTCTTCCGTCGCTTGTTCAATCAGTTCGGGCAGCGTGTACGTCTTTCCCGCGGTAAGAATCGACTGAAGAGTATTTTTCATAGCGTTCACTTTTTCCGCAAGCGCCGCTTTTTCTTCCGCGGCGATTTCTTCTTCCGTCTTGCCATAGTTCGGGTTCAGTTCGTTGGCGATTGCGACGGTTGCGGCGGAAAATACGTCCGTATCGTCCAGCGCCGTCATCATGCCTTTCACAAGCTGCTTTTTCGTGCAGTCCGCGCCGAAATACTGCGCGTATGCCGTATCGCCCGCCTTGGTTTTATAGGCTTCCTGCACAAGGGCAACATAGTGCTCCCAGTCCGTGTCCGGATAAGTCGTTTTGAATTGCGCCCATTTCTCGTTGTACGTCGCTTCGAAATTGCTTCCGTCCGTTTCGGCGCCGTAGGGATCCGCCACTTGCGACAGGTTGTAATAGAACGAGCGCAACGTATTTAACAGATCCGCCGCCTTGGCTTCGTAATCGACTTCTTCGTCTGCGGAAAGTTTCGCCAGAAGCTCGCCCAGCGTTACGTCTTTGTAAGAATCGATAATTTCGTTCAGGTCAAGTCCCGTTACGTCTTTCAGCGTCGCCGTATCGTCGCCCGTAAGCAGTTTCGTCGCCGTATCGGCAATCGCGGTGATGTTTTCCACGGTAATGCCTTTCGCAGCCAGCAACGTCATCGTGTCGCCGATTTTCCAATCCAGTATCTCCGGCAGCGCTTCCAGTTTCGCATACGTGCCCGCGCCGAAATATTTATCGAGCAGCGCGTTGATTTTCAGCGTAGTAACGTCGTTGCTGAAATTCAGGAACAGATTCTCTTTGTCGGTAAGTACGTAACCGTCGTCCGTTTTTCTTTCGGAAAAAATCATCGAAAGTACGCGCATCTGCGCTTCTTCCGCGTCCAGCCCGAACGCCGCCGCCACCTTTTCCGCAAACGGGCGCAGGTCGGTGCCGATAAAGCCGAAGAATTTTTCGGTGTTACGCAGAAGCAACTGCGCGGCGGTCTGCAGCCAGCCGTCCTGTTCGGCAAGAAAAGCGTCGATCGAGCCGGATTTCATCATGGATTCGTCTTCGTTCTTCACGGTGTATTTGCCCGTAGCTTCGTCTTTTTCGTATACCGTCATGGCAAGATAAAACGTATCTTTGTCTAACAGGAAGGAAACCTCGCCTACGCCGTTGTCTGTCGTTTCCGTCTTTCCCGTCGCAATCGTCGTTACGCTTTCTACGGAATGTATAGAATATTTCCCGTACGCGTACAGAAGTCCGTCGTCGCCGATGCCGAGGTAAGCATACCCGCCGAAGCAATCGATCGTCTGCGCTCTCGTCAAAATGATTTTCAAGGCGTCCGATCCGGATTCGCTCATTTTATCCGCGGTCGTATACGTCAGGGTAAACGGTTCGATCGTCAGGTCGATGCCGGTGCCTTTCGTCATAGCGGGCGTTTTGATTGCCGCCGTAACGGCGGAGGTAAGCGACTGTAATTCTTCCTCCTCAACGTTGCCGCATACGGTGCAGGTGTGCTTTCTTAACCCTTTTTCCGTTTCGGTGGGCTCTTTCACAATCACCCATTCGCCGTACGTGTGCGTGGCGCAGGCGTTGCCTTCACCGTCGCCGTCGTCGCAACCCACGGCGAAAATCGCGGTGATTGCCATCACGGCAGAGGCAACGAACAGCCACAGTTTCTTTAATTTCGTTGTCATGTTAGATTTCTCCTTTTTATATATTTTTTTCGCACGAGGTTTTTCCCTCGTCCGGTCGGAACCTCAAAAAGTCGCGCTTTTTTCGTCATCTGTTGCGCCGCAAGGGCGCCTTTTTAATATATGCGTTCCGCCGTACGCGTTTGCGTACGCGGCGGAAGCACCGACGTCTACGTATTTATTATATCATGAAACGGGCGGTGTTTGTCAAGCGTTCAAGGGATATTTTTTTAATATTCAAAAATTATCTTTCTTCCGTACGGGGGATAACTCGTCTGAATTTTTCGCGTTTTTGTTCCGTTGTCCTCCCGCAAAACGGCGCTTTGCCGCAATTTTGTAAGTAAAAAAAGTATCTGCCGGCACAGCCGATAGGGGGCATAGCCGCGTCCGGATACTTTTAATAAGAGAAAAAACAACGCGAAAAAAGTATCCGCCGGCACAGCCGATAGGGCGGCACAGCCGCGTTCGGATACTTTTAATAAGAGAAAAAACAACGCGAAAAAAGTATCCGCCGGAAAATCTTCCTCGGATACTTTCTCAGGTTCTGTTTTAAAACGAAGCGAAAAAAGCCGTTATGCTCTCTCGGCTTTCTTCAGGCATCTGGTGCAAACGTAACCTTTCGTTTCTTTGCCGTTTTCCACGTAAGAAACTTTCTGTACGTTGGCTTTGAACGTTCTTCTGGTTTTACGGTTAGAATGGCTCACGTTGTTTCCCGACGTCTGACCTTTACCGCAAATGTTGCAAACCTTACTCATATTAACACCTCCGCGCGCGAAATTCGTAAATGATATTTCGTAAATAATCATGCCCGCTTTATCGGAAAAAAATCCGTACGTTATCCGGCGGCAAACCGCAAAAAATCGCTCCCGCCGTAAAACGAGCATAAATAATATATCACGAAACGAAAAAAAAGGCAATAAAAAACGCGTGCAAAAGCGCAAAAAAATTAAAAATATTTCCGCGGAAACGTAAAAAGCCGCAAAAACGGGCAAAAAAACGCTCCGGAAACGCTCCCGAAACAATAAAATCACCGAAAAGTATCTCAAATTGCTTGCAAATCGCGGCAAAATGAGATACAATAGAAGATAGAAAACGGAGATTTACTATGTCGGTTAATACAAGTAACGCATACGGAAAAATTTCAATATCCGATCTCGCCATAGCAAAAGTCGCCTCTCACACGGCGATGGAATGCTACGGTATAGTGGAACTTGTTTCCCGTCGTTTCACCGATTCGCTGGCGGAGCTTTTAAAGCGCGACGCGGGCGGGCGCGGCGTAAAAGTTACCACGGAAGGCAATCGGATTTATATCGATATGTACGTGGTCATCAAATACGGCGTATCTATCGGCGCGGTGGCGGAATCTCTCCGCGAGGCAGTCAAATACAAAGTAGAAAGCTTTACGGGTATGATTGTGGATACGGTAAACGTGAACGTCATCGGGGTAAAGCTGTAGAATCGCGTTTCGCTTTCAAAAGTATGGAGGCGAAACGTTTTTGCGCGGTTTTTTCCGCCGCGCGTATTTTCTTTTTTAACACAACGGATTAAAGGAGCAGACAATGCAGAAAATGCAAAGAACGATAACGAGCGTGGATTTCAGGAAAATGATCCTGCTCGGTTCTCAGGCGCTCGAAAAAAATCGGGCGAAAGTAGACGCGCTTAACGTATTTCCGGTACCGGACGGCGATACGGGTACCAATATGTCTTTAACGATGCAGTCGGCGGTGAAAGAACTTTCCGCCTGCACCACCAACGGGTTTATGGAAGTATGCGACGCCGTTTCCCGCGGCGCGCTCCGCGGCGCAAGAGGTAATTCGGGCGTTATTTTATCGCAGATTCTCCGCGGCATCTGTTCGGTGATTCGCGAATGCGGCGAAAATTTCGATACGAAAACGTTTGCGAAAGCCATGGCGGCGGGCACGAAAGTTGCTTACGGCGCCGTTTCCGCCCCCAAGGAAGGCACCATATTAACGGTCATCAGAATGATGAGCGACGAAGCCGTGAAAGTCGGCTCCCGCAAGAAAAACTTCGAAGAATTTTTCGAAGCCGTCATCGAAGAGGGCGAACGCGCGCTTGCCAAAACTCCCGAACTTCTTCCCGTTTTGAAAAAAGCGGGCGTAGTGGATTCGGGCGGCGTGGGACTCATGACCATTTTCAAAGGCTTCCTTGCCTGCCTCAAGGGTGAAGAAGCGCAGGAAATCACCGAAGCCGATACTTCCGGCGTACAGAAGATGTCCGACGAATTCGGCGATAATTCCGATATCATCAATCTGGATCTCGGCGAAATTCAGTTTGCGTACTGCACCGAATTTTTCATCATCAATTTAAAGAAGAGCACCACCCTTGCGGATATCGACCGCCTGCGCGAACGCCTTTGCGAACTGGGCGATTCCGTCATCTGCATCGGCGATTTAGAGCTTGTGAAAGTGCACGTGCATACAAATCAGCCGGGCGTGGCGCTCACGTACGCGCTGCAACTGGGCGAGCTCGATCGCCCGAAGATCGAAAACATGCTGGAACAGAACCGTCAGCTGCGCGCCAAACGCGAGGCGGAAAAGAAAGATATGGGCATGCTTGCCATCTGCGCGGGCGAAGGGCTTGCGGGCATCTTCAAAGATCTCTGCGTAGATAAAGTCATCGAAGGCGGGCAGACGATGAACCCCACCGCGGGCGACATCGCTTCGGCGGCGCAGAAGATCAACGCGCGCGATATTTTCATCTTCCCCAACAACAAAAACATTATTCTGGCGGCGGAACAGGCGAAAGATCTGGTGGAAAACCGTACGATTCACGTCATCCCCACCAAAAACGTGCCGCAGGGCTTTGCCGCGGCGCTCCAGTTCAACCCCGAAGTTTCCGTGGAAGAAAACAAAGTGAACATGATTCACGAACTGGATAACGTAAAAGCCGGGCAGGTAACGTACGCCGTGCGCGATACGTCGCTGAACGGATTCTCTATTTCCAAGGGCGACGTCATCGGGCTTGACGATAAAAAGATTCTCGCGAAGTCGCAGAACATTCCCGATACCGTTTTAAAACTACTCAACAAAATGAAAGAGGATTCGCACGAGATGATTACGCTGTACTACGGCGAAGGCGTTTCGGAAGAAGATGCCGCCGCGCTTGCCGCGCAGGTCGGCGAAAAATATCCCGATTGCGACGTAGATTTCCATTTCGGCGGTCAGCCCGTATACTACTACATTATTTCTTTGGAATAATAGCATAATTCTTGCTTTCCCCTTTTTCGCTTTTTTCTTGAGCGAGAAAAAGCGAAAAAACCTACGGTAGCGGGACACCTTGTCGAATTGCCGTTTTAAGGCAATCTCGGCAAGTAGAGTGGCACGAAATGCCGAGAGAGGATATATTGAATTTTTTGCCTTATTTCAAGCCTTCCCCTTGGGGGGCGGGCATCGCCCGTTTCGTAACGGACTATAACAAACCGTTTAAAATTTAGAAAATCGCCTATGTTAAAGGCTTCCCCCTGGGGGGCTTTTCTTGCCGAACTGCCGTTTAAGGCAGCTTCGGCAGCCTGCTGTCCGCAAAGCGGACTGATGAGGGGCAGCTACATTATTCGAAAAGTCATTCGGATAACGCTCGAAATTTAAGAACACAAAATTTTTAAAACAAACAAACAACAAAAAGCGGGGGCGGCGGCAGGCGCTTCCCGCTTTTCGGATTTTATCGGTAAAAAAAAGCGCGGAAAATAACGCAGAGGAGGGGTACAACAAATGAAAGTTTCCGAACTTCGCAGCATCGGCGAAAAGCGCGAAAAAGATCTCCTGAAAATGGGTGTATCCACGGCGGAAGAGTTAGTCCGCCTGTATCCGCGCGCGTATCTCGATTTAACGCAGCGTTCCACGCTGAAAAACGCGCTGCACAACGAAATCGTGCTCATCGCCTGCGAAGTGCTGCGCCTCGCGCCCGTCAACTACGCGGGCAAACGCACCGTCAAAGCTTACTGCTCGCAGGACGGCTACGCGTTTACCGCCGTGTGGTTCAATCAGCCGTACGTCGCGCGCATGCTCAAAGCGGGCGAATATCTTTTTTACGGCAGAGTGCAGCGAAAATTCGGCGCGGTCGGCGTCGTCAATCCCACGTTCGAACCGCTCGATAAAAATTACCGTTTAAAAGGCGTCGTTCCCGTCTATCCTTTAAAGGGCTCGCTCAACCAGAAAACGCTGCGCGGCGCCGTGCGCGAAGCCTTAACGCGCGTTTCGCTCGAAAGCCTGATTCCGCCGCGAATCGCCGCAAAATACCGCCTGCCGTCCCTCGAACGCAGTTATTATGCCGTGCACGAGCCCCGCACGCTCGAAGAAAAGGACGCCGGCAGCGAACGCGTCGCCCTCGAAGAATATTTCGTGCTTCTCTCCGCGTTCAAGCTTGTCAAAGGCGGCAAAGAGGACGTCCGCGTTCACAAATACACCGTTACCGCGGCAGACGTGAAAGAGTTTGCAAGCCGCTTCGGCTTCGAATTTACGAACGGACAGAAAAAGGCGGTGAACGAAATTTACGAAAGCGTGCACTCGCCCGTCAGAATGAACCGCCTGTTGCAGGGCGACGTAGGCAGCGGCAAAACGGCGGTGGCGCTGTGCGGTATCTATATGGCGGTAAAAAGCGGCTATCAGGCGGCGTACCTGTCGCCCACCGAAGTGCTCGCCGCCCAGAACTACGCGCTTTTAAAGAAATTTTTCCCCGATTACAACGTGGTTTATCTTTCCGGCAGTACGGGCGCAAAGGAAAAGCGCGAAATCAAATCGAAAATACAAAGCGGCGAAGCGCAGATTATCTGCGGCACGCACGCGATTCTGCAAAAGGACGTCGCGCCTCCCGCATTGTCGTTCATCGTCTGCGACGAACAGCACCGCTTCGGCGTGGCGCAGCGCAACGCGTTATCGGAAAAAGGCGAGGGCGCCGACGTGCTCGTCATGTCCGCAACGCCCATTCCGCGCACCCTGTCCCTCGTTTTCTACGGCGATTTAGACGTAACCACCATCACCGATAAGCCGAAATCGCGGCAGGAAATTTCCACGTCGATTATCCCGCAAAGCCGTTACGAAGATATGCTTGACTATATCGGCGGCGAGGTAAAAAAGGGCAGACAAGCTTATTTTGTCTGCGCAAAAATCGACGGCGGCGACGACGAGGACGACGACGGTTCGATTATCAGCGTAAAAGAGCGTTACGAAGAGCTGAAACAGCGCTTACCTGCGGTAAAATTCGCGCTGTTGCACGGCAGAATGAAAGACAAAGAGAAAGACGAGGTGATGACGGCGTTCAAAAACGGCGAATACGATTGCCTCGTGTCCACAACGGTCATCGAAGTGGGCGTCGACGTGCCGAACGCCACGATTATGGTGATTTACAACGCCGAACGTTTCGGCTTGTCGCAGCTGCACCAGCTCAGAGGCAGAGTGGGGCGCGGCAGCGAAAAAAGCTACTGCTTTCTGCTTTCCGATCTGGAAACGGAAACCGCGAAAGAGCGCCTGTATACGTTCAGAAGCACGTCGGACGGTTTTAAAATCGCGGAAAAGGACTTGGAAATGCGGGGCGGCGGCGATTTTCTGGGCACAAGGCAGTCCGGGCGAATGTTAACGGACGTCAAAAATTTGAAATACGGCGCGCAGGTGATATTCGAAGCGAAAAAGCTGTGCGACGAAACGTTCGAAGGCGGCTTCGACGGGGAAGAATTGCGCCGTGCCGCGCTTGCCAAATACGCCGCCCTGAAAGACGTAGTAATGAATTAGCCTTATTTCATAGGCTTCCCCTTGGGGGGAGGCTCTGCCGCGTAGCGGCGGTGGTGAGGGGTGCAGCATATTATGCGCAGCCCATTTTTGATTTTCTGAATATTTTTGACAAAAAATTTCTGAAAATCAAGGGGCGTAACTTGTTTTCTGATACAAACCATTTAAACGCCGCATTTCAAGGCTTCCCCTTGGGGGGAGGCTCTGCCCGTTAGGGCGGTGGTGAGGGGCGCAGCCCATTTTTGGTTTTCTGAATATTTTTAACAAAAAATTTCTGAAAATGAAGGGGCAGTTTCATTATCGAAAAACTTGAAAGTATAAAACAACAAGCTACGCCCCTCATTCGCCCCTCATTCGCCCCTCATTCGCTTCGCATTCGCTCAGCACCTTCCCCCCGAGGGGAAGGCTATATTTATTGCCTTATCAAGGCTTCCCCTTGGGGGGAAGCTGTCGCAGAAAGCGACTGATGAGGGGCGTAACTTGTTTTCTGATACCAATAATTTAAACGCCGCATTTCTCGGCTTCCCCTTCGGGGAGGCTCTGCCGCGTAGCGGCGGTGGAGAGGTCGGATTAAAATTTTCATCTTCTCTCCCGCTCAACCCATACCTCCACAACAAGGAATCCGTAAAAACATGAAAAAATCTTCTATTCTCGGCGCCGCATTGCTGCTTACCGCCACCATCGTGTGGGGCGTGGCGTTCGTCGCGCAATCCGACGCGTCCGATAAAATCGGCTCGTTTACATTCAACGCCGCCCGCGCGTTCATTGCCGCCGTGCTTTTAAGCGCAATCGTCGCCGTCAAAGAACCCGTCGTAAAGCAACGCGCCCTGAAAGATAACCAACCTTACGAAAAAGCCGCGCGCATGAAAAGACTGAAAAAATCGTTGATAGCGGGCGCAATCGGCGGCGTGGCGTTGTTTGCCGCCGTCAATTTTCAGCAGTTCGGCATCGAAAAATACCCGTCCGATACCTCGGCATCGGGCAGAGCGGGCTTTTTAACGGCAACGTACGTCGTATTCGTGGCGGCGTATACGGCAATCCGGCACAAAAAAATTCACCCGCTCACCGCGCTTTCGTGCGTGGGTTGCGTAGGCGGCATGTACCTTCTTTGCATGCACGGCGGAGTGCAAAAAATCTATTTCGGCGACTTGCTTGAAATTTTCGGCGCGCTGTGCTTCGCGGCGCAGATTTTAATCATCGATAAATTTTCGGATACCGACGGCGTGGTGTTTTCCTGCGCGCAGTTCTGGGTGGTGGCTATTTTGTCCGTAATCGGCGCGGCGATTTTCGAAGAAGTGAACTTAACCGATTTAAAAGCCGCATGGCTGCCCGTCGTATATGCGGGCGTCATGTCCGGCTGCGTGGGCTACACGTTTCAAATTCTGGGGCAGAAATACGTAAAACCCGCCGTAGCGTCGGTGATTATGAGTCTTGAATCGGTTTTTGCGGCGCTTGCGGGGTGGATGATATTAAAGGAAACGCTTTCCGCCGTAGAACTTTGCGGCTGCGCGCTGGTATTTATATCGGTGGTAATCTCTCAGCTCGCCCCCGCGGAAGAACCTAAAAATTAAAGCCGCATTTCTTGGCTTTTTTTCCCCCCGAGGGGAAGGCTATATTTATTGCCTTATTACTTGGCTTCCCCTTCGGGGAGGCTCCTCGCGAAGCGAGGTGGAGAGGATCAAAAAATGTCTTTCGGCAAAAAGCCCGCCGCGATACCTCGCGGCGGGCTTAATCAATGCTTTTTTATCGCCAAAATTGTAATTTAAATCATAATTATCGGTAGGACGGGTATAATTGCTTGTTCCGTCGCCGCCGTAAAAATAATTCAATCTGTAAAAATATCCTGCGCCAAAAGTTCGATTTTGCCTAAATTACTCCGTCAATTCCGCGTTGGAAGCAAAACGGCGCACCGATTCAATCGCCGATACCACGCTGTCCACCTTGTCGTACGTTTCGCCCGTGCAGATCACCGATTTCTGCACGTTGTGCAGCTTGTAATAAAATCTGCCGAATTTGTCTTTATCGATATAGAAATTGCCCGCGGCGCAGTTTTTACACACCGATTCAATGGCTTTTTCCGCGGTTTTGCGCGAAGCCACTTCTTCGGTGGAAAGCATAACCTGTCCGTTATTTGCGTACAATTTCGCCGAAAAACCGCCGTTTTCGCCCTGTTCTATGCGCCATTTGCCCTGATTCTTTTTCGCGGGCGGCGTAACTTCCGCCGGGGTGTAGGCAATAAACCGTTCGCCTTCCGAAACTTTAATCATCAGAGGGGAATCTTTCGCGATGCGCTTTACCGATTCCGCCGCTTTTTCGCAGGCGTCGCGCGTGGTGTAAATTTCGCCCACGCACAAAAGGCGGTTGCCCGCGCTCTTCAGTTTAAAATAATAGTCGCCGCCTTTATCGCGGTAAATCACAAAATTGCCCGTTTCTACGCCGCGCTTTATCGTTTCCACGCCGCTGCGCGCGCCGTCCTCGGTGGAGTAAATTTCGCTGGTGAGCATCACTTCGCCGTTGGAAGCGTGCAGCGCCGCGATGTACGCGTTTTCGCCTTTGATTACGATGCGCCACTTGCCGAGCATGCGTTTGGGTTCGGCTTTCGTTCCTATTTTCGCTTCGGACTTTGCCTCTTGTTTCGCGGGGGCGGTTTTTGCCGGTTTTTTTGCTGTTTTTTGCGTGGTTTCGGGCGTTTTTTCTGTGATTTTCATGGCTTTTTCCTCGGTTTTTTCGGTATTTTCTTCGGTCTTTACCTCATTTTCGCTTGTTTTTTCCTCGATTTCGGGCTGTTTTTCCGCATAAACAGGCTTGTTTTCTTCGGTTTTTTCCTGTTTTTCGGCACATTCAAGCGGTTTTTCCGCATCTTTTCCGGATTCGATTTTAACGCCTTTATTAAGATTTTTCCTTTTCTTCGCTTGCGGAACGAAAATTGCCGCGAGGACGGCGGCAAGCAGTAAAACGGCTGCCGCAATCACAATGATTCCCGCGGTGGCAGCCGATACGCCGATTTTTTCGCCGAGAGATTGAAACACGCTGTTTAACAAATTCGTCATAATTTTACCGCCTTATTATTGTATTTAAATAAATTATAACACAAACACAAAAAATAAGCAAGGCAAAACAGCGGTATTTTGTTGAAATTCGGCGAAAAATCGGCAAAAATTCAATAAAAACGCGTAATTATTCCTGTTTTTCGGCAGCGCGCGCCGCGGCGATTTTTTCCGCGAGTTCGCGCGGCACTTCCTCGTAATCCAGAAATTCGGAAACGAATCTTCCGCAGCCGCGGGTGAGCGAACGCAGCCTTGTGGTGTAGTTTAAAAGTTCCGCCTGCGGCGCTTCGGCAAGCACCACGGTTTTATCGCCCTCCGAGGCGGTGCCCATGATTCTGCCGCGGCATTTGTTGATATCGCCCATCACGTCGCCGAGGAAATCGTTTTTCACGGAAATTTTCAGTTTGCAGTACGGTTCCAGCAGAACGGGTTTCGCGTTTTTCAAGCCCTCGCGGAACGCGATCGCCGCCGCCGCTTTGAACGCCGCTTCGGAAGAATCTACCTCGTGGTACGATCCGTCGTATAATACCGCTTTCACGCCCGTAACGGGGTAGCCCGCCAGCGGACCTTTACAAAGACATTCGCGCAAGCCTTTTTCCACGGCGGGGAAGTAGGATTTGGGCACGGCGCCGCCCACCACTTCTTCGGCAAATTCAAAATCGTTTTCGCAGGGTTCGAAGCGGATTTTCACGTGCCCGTACTGCCCGTGCCCGCCCGTCTGTTTTTTGTATTTGCCCTCGGCTTCCGCCGTGCCGCGGATGGTTTCGCGGTAGGGGATTTTCGGCTGCGTAAGCTTTACTTCCGCGCCGTAACGCGATTTTACGCGCCTTGCAAGCAGTTCCACGTGCGTTTCGCCTTGCCCGCCGATGAGAATTTCGCCCGTTTCCGCGTTCTTTTCTACGGAAAAGGTGAGGTCTTCTTCTTTCATTTTATTGAGCGCGGCGAAAATTTTATCTTCCTCGCCCTTCTTTTCCGCGCCGATCGCCATAAAGAACGTGGGGCGGGGGAAGTGGATAGGCGGGAATTTCACTTTGGCGCCCGGCGCGCACAGCGTATCGCCCGTGCCCGTAACCGAAAGTTTGGTAACGGCGCAGACGTCGCCCGCAAGCGCTTCGGAAACGCTTTCCGCTTTTTTGCCGCGCAGCATGTAAATCTGCCCGACGCGTTCTTCTTCGTGGCGGTTCGGGTTATAAACGGTATCGCCGCATTTTAACACGCCGCGGAAGATTTTAAGGTACGTGGTTTTGCCGGAATACGGATCGACCGTGGTTTTGAACGCCTGCGCCGCGAACGGTTCGTTTTCTTTGGGCAGAACGGTTACGATTTTATCGGAAACGAGGTCTTCCGCAAGCGTGTTCACGCGTTCGTTTGCCTGCGGCATATACGTTACGATTTCGTTTAACAGGTTGATGACGCCGCGGTTGAAAAGGGCGCTGCCCGCCATGACGGGAATGGTGTTCACCGAGGCGATACCGAGGCGGATGCCGTGGATGATTTCTTCCTTGGTAAGTTCGCCCGAATCGAAATATTTATCGAGAAGGGTTTCGTCGTTTTCCGCCGCCGTTTCCATTAACGATTCGCGCATGGTTTGCATCTGCGCCGCAAGATTTTCGGGCACGGGAATTTCCTCCGTGCCGTTTTGGCGGAATAAAAACGCCTTTTCGCGGATGGCGTTTACGCAGCCCTGCATTTTTCCGTTTTCCATAATCGGCAGCTGAATGGGGGCAAGTTTGCCCGGATATTTTTCGCGCAGCGCCGCCACCGTGCCCGCGTAATCGGCGTTTTCTTTATCCATGCCGTTGATGAAGATGATGAGAGGCTTTTTCATTTTCAGGCAGTAATCGATCACGCTTTCCGCGCCTACGGGCACGTTGCCGCCCGCGCCTACGACGAGCAGCGCGCCGCCCGCCGCCTGTAAGCCCTCGCTGCGTTCTCCTTCGAAATCGTAGAAACCGGGAAGATCGAGCAGATTGATTTTTACGCCTTTCCAGTTAAGGCAGGCGCAGGATAAGTACACGGAGGATTTCCGCGCTTTTTCCGCTTCGTCGAAGTCCGTTACCGTGGTGCCGTCGTCTGTTCTGCCCATGCGGTCGATTGCGCCCGCGCAGAACAGCATGGCTTCGCAAAGCGTTGTTTTTCCCTCGCCGCCGTGCCCGATTACCGCAATGTTTCTGATGTTTTCCCCGGATACACTCATAGTTTTTTCCCCTTGAAATAGTTTTTTTGCGCGGCGGTTGTTTCGCCGCTTTTCTGTATTATACTATATTTTATTCGTAATTTCAAGGGGGTAAGCAAAAATTTTTTCCGATTTCACAAAAAAAGTTATTTTGAAACGACTCAAAAGCGGGAAAGCGCGAAAAATTCTTTACACGCATGGCGAATTATGGTATAATAATCACGGAAAAATAAAGCGGAGAGGAAAGATGAAGAAGAAAAGAAACGGTTCGGAGCGTGCGGCGGCGGGGAAAAGATTCGCGCCGCTTGAAAAAAGCGTTGAAGAAGAGATTGCGGCGTATATAGACGAATGTATGGCGGAGGGCGAATGTCTTTGCGACGAGATATTCGAAGCGCCGGAACTCTGCGCGGCGCCGTTGCCGTTTGCGGCGTACGGGGCGGGGAATCTGGAGGACGAGCTGGACGATGTGGAAGAGAGCTTTGCGGAGGCGTTGTTCCGCCTGATAGACGAGCGGGGGATGAGCGACGCGGAGTGCTATAAAAAAGCGCATATCGACAGAAAAACGTTTTCGAAAATACGCACGCTGAAAGATTACAAGCCGCGGAAAACTACCGCGGCGGCGTTTGCGATTGCTTTGAAGCTGCCGCTTGACGAAGCGAAAGATCTGATAGAAAAGGCGGGGTATTCTTTAACGCACAGCAGTAAATTCGATATTATTCTGGAATATTTCATAAAAAAAGGCAAGTACGATATTTTCGAGATTAACGAGGCGCTGTATGCGTTCGGCGAAAAAATTTTAGGTTCGTAACAGCCGACGCGAATTGTATGTTTTTAAAATGTCGCTTTCCGGGCGACATTTTTTCATGCGCCGTGCGGTATAATAGGGGCACAAAATTACATTTACGGAGGTATCGGAAATGAGAACGATTACGGTGAAAGGCATAGGCGCGGTTTCGGTGAAGCCCGATCTGATTGTACTTAGGTTGAGTATGGAAACGGCAGAATACGAATACGACGCGGCGATGAAAGCGGCGGCGGAAAAAATCGATTTTCTGAACAAAGCGCTGGAAGCGGCGGGATTTGAAAAAAAATCGGCGAAAACAGCCGATTTCAGGGTGCGTGCGGATTATGACAGACTGAACGACGGGAAAGGAAACTACACGAGCGTTTTCATGGGGTATAAGTGCCGGCACGAATTAAAAATCGAATTCGATTTCGATACGAAGCGGCTGGCAAAGGCGCTTTCCGAAATTTCGGAATGTATCGCAAAACCCGAAATTTCGATTGATTTCACGGTAAAAGATTCTACGGCACTTTCTGGGAGCTGACGCAGATGATTACACCTATGAAGCGTTGAAGCTGTTCCTGATGGGCGCTATCTCACGAGCCTTTCAGCCGGGGTGCAAGTTTGAAATCATGCTCTGTCTGGTCGGCGGTCAGGGGGCTGGCAAGTCCACCTTCTTCCGTCTGCTGGCAGTCCGGGACGAGTGGTTCTCCGATGATTTGCGGAAGCTGGACGATGACAATGTGTACCGCAAGCTGCAAGGTCACTGGATTATCGAAATGTCGGAAATGATGGCAACCGCCAACGCCAAGAGCATTGAGGAAATCAAGTCGTTTTTAAGCCGGCAGAAAGAGGTTTACAAGATACCCTATGAAACCCACCCGGCAGACCGCCCCCGTCAGTGCGTGTTTGGCGGCACTTCCAATGCCCTTGACTTCCTGCCCCTTGACCGTTCCGGCAACCGCCGCTTTATCCCCGTCATGGTGTACCCGGAGCAAGCCGAGGTTCACATTTTGG
>ENA-ORTB01002739-ORTB01002739.1-human-gut-metagenome-genome-assembly--contig:-NODE-2739-length-15464-cov-3.059965_pt1 | contig 15464 bp, 18 predicted proteins | sample MGYA00241905_ERZ509174 | MGnify/ENA primary metagenome ERZ509174 (study PRJEB26280, sample SAMEA2338851) | human gut metagenome | biome: human gut; feature: human-associated habitat; material: faeces... | reverse complement strand
TTTCGCTATGAACGGACAGGTCGGCTTCCTTGCTTCTCAGCGTGTGGACGGCAAGCTGATTCTGCCCGAGGCCGTAAAGACTCTTACAATCAAAAAGGCGTGATAGCATGATTACCCTGAACGAAGCCAAAAATTATCTTCGTGTCGACCATGAGGAGGATGACAAGCTCATCCTCCAACTGCTCGATACGGCAAAATCACTGGTCAAGGACGTGGGCAGAATGGATGAGGAAAAATTCACTTGTTTTGAAGATGTGACGAGAACAGCGGTATTATTCGCTCTCGGATATTTATACGAGAATCGCTCCAAACCAGACTACCACGCCTTAACCATGAGCCTGCGTTCCATTCTGTTTGCACAGCGAGAGGGTGTGGTGTAATGGATTTTGATAAACTGAATCAGCGTATCGCCATTCTGGAGCATCGCACCGTGGTAGATGAAATCGGAAACCATACTTCCAAGTGGGACGAGGTTTTCTCCTGCTGGGCGAAAGTCAGCGTGAAAAGCTCTGCCGAACAAGTGAATACGGGAGTCACCAGAGAAATACAGTCCGTGTCATTCGTGGTCAGGCAGAGCCTTTTCATTCTGTCGCTGAATTCGACTACGCATAGGATTCTGTTTAGAGGTCTTACCTACAACATCAAATCCGTGCAACGTGATTATCTTCACAACAGCTACATCACCCTTGTATGTGAAGTGAGAAAGGCGGGATGCACGGATGAGTACAATTGACAGCCTTGCTGATGACATCATGGCAGGATTGCAGGAATACGTCAGCCTTGCCAACGATTCCATGAAAGAAGCGGTCAAAAAGACAGCAACCTCTGTGAAAAAAGAGATTTCCGCCAATGCGCCGAAAGATACAGGTGCTTACGGTAAAAGCTGGAAAGCTACAAAAACCTCAGAGAATAGCCATACTCTGAAAATGACGGTACATTCCAAAGACCATTACAGATTGGCACATCTTTTGGAGAAAGGTCATGCCAAACGTGGCGGCGGTCGGGTATCAGGAAAACCGCACATTGCTCCTGCGGAAGAAAACGGTGTACAGTTGCTGGAGCATTTGATCGAGGAGGCATTGTCATGACTTACGAAGAAATCGCTGAAATGCTGGAAGAAATGGGGCTGCCCTTTGCCTATCATCATTATGCAGAAGGCGAAAGTCCCGCACCGCCTTTTTTGCTGTTCTTATCTCCCGGAGAAAATACGTTTTCGGCAGACAATTTGGCATATTTCAGTTTCAAACAGCTGGACGTGGAATTGTACACGAACCGAAAGCAGCCGGAACTGGAAGAACAGGTGGAGGCAGTGCTTGCCCAGCATGAAATTTATTACAAAAAAACAGAACTATTCATTGATTCGGAAGAATTGTATGAAGTACTCTATGAGATGGAGGTTTGATCTATATGGCAATGGAGAAAAACAAGGTAAAATTCGGTCTGAACAAAGTTCACTATGCAAAAATCACCTCTTATGATGAAGAAGGTGTGCCGACTTTTGCAAAGCCGGTTCGCATTCCCGGTGCAGTGTCGCTGTCTATCGATGCAGAAGGGGAAGCATCCAATTTTTACGCTGACGATGGTGTGTACTATGTGATCAACAATAACTCTGGTTACACCGGCGATCTGGAAATTGCACTGGTTCCGCTTGAGTTTGCGACAGACATTCTCGGTGAGAAGCTGGATGGAAAGGGCATTCTCACGGAAACCAATACCGCAGAAGTATCGCAGTTTGCACTGCTGTTTGAATTCAGTGGCGATAAGAATAAAATTCGGCACTGTCTGTTCTGCTGCTCTGCCTCTCGTCCCGCCACGGAATCCGCAACGATTGAAGACGAAAAGGAAGTTAAAACGGAAACGCTATCTTTGACCGCAACGGCGTTGAACAGTGGCTTGGTAAAAACTAAAACCTGTGAGAAAACGGATGCCGAGGTTTATGAGAATTGGTATAAGGCGGTATATATGCCCAATCTGGCTGCCGCTGTACAGAGTGGTAAAGCATCCGCAGCATCTGTGAAAGCGTAAGGAGGGTGCAGTATGGCAATTCAGAAGAACATCACCATTGATGGGATTGATGTGCCGTTCAAGGCGAGTGCGGCAGTTCCCAGGCTGTATCGTTTGAAATTTCGCAGAGATATTTATCAGGACTTTGCAGCACTGCAAAAGTCTGTGGGAGAAAACACAGAGGAATCCTCTGCACTGGACATTGAAAGCCTTGAGGTGTTTGAGAACATCGCCTATATCATGGCGAAACACGCTGATGCAGCCATTCCGGCATCACCAGACGAGTGGCTGGAGCAGTTTAACACATTCAGCATTTATGAGATTTTGCCGCAGCTGATCGACCTCTGGGGTTTAAATGTAGAAACACAGATCAAGTCTAAAAAAAACATCGCCCGATTGACCGACCGATGACCACACCGCTGTTTTTGTTGCGGTGCGTTCAGCTTGGTTTGTCAATGGGCGATTTGGATTTTTTGACCATTGGTCTGGTGAATGATATGTTCACCGAACGGGAGAATGACGAGTGTCATTATGATGTGCTGGCAGATCAGAGGGATTTTGATGCGTTTTGATTACAAGTCATTTTCCTGTATTCTTTTTTGAGCAATGCCGTATACTTCTTCATCGGCTCTGGCACCAATTACAATAATCAGCATCTTATCATTTTGCTTGACAACTTTGTATACGACTCTAAGACCTGCACTTTTCAGTTTGACTTTCAGAAAGCCAGTTAAATCATTGCCGTTTTTGTTTCCAAGCGGTTTCCCATATCCGCCTTCATAAACAGGAAGCGGATTTTGTTTCACTTTCTTGATTGCTTTTAAGACCAGTATTCTTTGACTTCCGTCAAGCGATTTTAAATCACTTTCGGCTTCCGGCAGATATTCTACTTCCCAATTCATTCAAATTCTACCTCATCAAAGTCGGATAAATCGTCGTCTGTGATTCCGAGGTCTTTCATAACTTTTTCTTCCGGAATCATTTCTTCCGGATTGAATTTTTCCATTCGTTTTACAGCCAGAGTGAGTAAGCGGGCATCATTCACTTCATCCATCAGGCTGACATATTCATCCGGAGAAAGAAGCACACATTCCGGTGCATTGTTTTTCATAACAACTTTTGCACCGCTGTTTTTGACATCCTGAAAAATTTTTCCTGCAAGTCCACGATTGAACTGCGAAATAGAAATGGTATTTTGAATTGCTGCAATAATATTCATACGCTACACCTCCACTTATAGTATACGTCATTTTTGCAGAAATGTCAATAGATTTACTGATAAAAAAGCTGATATTTTTTAGAACTGAGGTGATTACATGGCAAACCGCATCAAAGGCATCACCGTAGAAATCGGCGGCGATACCACCAAGCTGTCCAAGGCACTGGAAGGTGTCAACAAGGACATCAAGGGTACACAGACGCAGCTGAAAGATGTCCAGAAGCTGCTGAAGCTCGATCCTTCCAACACGGAACTGCTCTCGCAGAAGCATAAGCTCCTCGCCGATGCGGTGACAGCTACCAAAGAAAAGCTGGAAGTGCTGAAAACTGCCGCAGAACAGGCAAACACCGCTCTTGCAAACGGCGAAATTTCCCAGCAGCAGTATGATGCACTACAGCGTGAAATCATTGAAACCGAAAACGAACTGAAACGCCTGACCACAGAAGCAAACAATTCTCACACCGCCTTGGAAAAGATGGGCGTTCTGGGTGAAACGCTGCAGTCCGCCGGAGACAAGATCTCTGGCGTGGGACAAAAGCTGCTGCCGGTCACTGCCGGTGTCACGGCTCTGGGAACCATTGCCGTGAAAACCGGTGCGGATTTCGATTCTGCCATGTCAAAGGTGGCAGCGGTGTCCGGTGCGACCGGTTCAGAGATGGATGCTCTCCGGGAAAAAGCCCGTGAAATGGGCAGCAAAACAAAATTTTCAGCGAGTGAAGCTGCCGAAGCCATGAACTATATGGCGATGGCAGGCTGGAAAACCAACGATATGCTCAGCGGTATCGAAGGCATCATGAATCTTGCTGCCGCTTCTGGGGAAGACTTGGCATCTACTTCGGACATTGTCACGGATGCTCTGACCGCTTTCGGTTTGTCTGCTTCGGACAGCGGACACTTTGCGGATATTCTGGCAGCCGCAAGTTCCAATGCCAATACCAACGTCAGCATGATGGGTGAAACTTTCAAGTATGCCGCTCCGGTACTTGGCTCTTTGGGCTATTCTGCCGAAGACTCTGCCATCGCCATCGGCTTGATGGCGAATGCCGGCATCAAATCCTCACAGGCTGGTACAGCACTGCGTTCCGCCATCACCAATCTGGCAAAGCCAACTGATACAGTAGCATCTGCCATGGAACAGTACGGCATTTCTCTGACAGATAGTTCCGGCAAGATGTATTCTCTGCGGGAACTCATGGAACAACTCCGACAGAAATTAGGCGGTCTTTCTGAGGCAGAACAGGCACAGGCGGCTGCATCGCTGTTTGGCAAAGAGGCCATGTCCGGTATGCTGGCGATCATCAACGGTTCCCCGGCGGACTTTGAAAAGCTGTCCAATGCCATTGACACCTGTTCGGATACAGTAGACGGCTACAATGGCACAACTGAAAAAATGGCAGCTGTCATGCAGGATAACCTTGCCGGACAAGTGACCATCTTGAAGTCCCAGCTGGAAGAATTGGCGATCAGTTTTAGTGATATTCTGATGCCCACTATTCGCTCTATTGTTTCCCGCATTCAGGAACTGGTGGACAAGCTGAATCAATTGGATCCGCAGACTAAAGAAACCATTGCAAAAATTGCACTGGTGGCTACTGCTCTGGGACCCATGCTGGTGGTACTGGGAAAGACCATCTCCAGCGTGGGGACGGTCTTTTCCGCAGTGTCCAAACTGCCCGCCCTTTTCTCTGCTGTGCAGAGTGGCATCGGAGCCATTACCGGAGCGTTGGGTGTGTCACTGGGTCCGTTGCTTGCCATTATCGCAGCTGTTGCCGCTTTGGTAGCTGCCTTTGTGCATCTCTGGAAAACCAATGACGAATTCAAGAGCAACATCATCGCCATCTGGGAACAAATCAAAAGCACCTTTACCGGATTGACACAGGGCATCACTGACCGGCTAAATGCTCTGGGATTCGACTTTGAGAGTTTCACCGATGTGCTGAAAGCGGCATGGGATGGACTGTGCAATCTGCTGGCTCCCATTTTTGAAGGCGTTTTTCAGAATATCTCCAACATCTTTTCAGAGTTTACAGGCGTTCTTCTTGGGCTGCTGGATGTTCTGATCGGTCTGTTCACTGGTGACTGGGAGCAGTGCTGGAATGGCATCAAGGGGATTTTTACGTCTATCTGGAATTTCGTTGTCAACACGTTCCGCAATATCATGAATACTCTGAAAGGCATTGCAGATGTGGTGCTGGGGTGGTTCGGAACAAGCTGGAACGAAGTCTGGACTTCTATCAAGACATTTTTTGTGGACACATGGAACAGCATCGCTTCCTTCTTCACAGGAATCGTTACCGGAATCCGGGACTTTTTCGTCAACACCTGGGCGTCTATTTCCAATACCTTCACCACCATTGTCACTGCCATTCAGACAGTGGCAACAACTGTATTTACGGCGATTCGGGATTTCTTCACCACCATTTTTACAGCGATCTACAACTTTTTCAGCACGATTTTCAATGCCATTTACAACGTGGTTTCTACGGTTTTTCAGGCAATTTATAACGTCATTACGACCATTTGGAATGCCATTTACACCACCTTAGAACCGCTGATCACGGCATTTGGTTATCTGTTTCAGACGATTTTTGAAGCCATCCAAATCATTGTGGGCAGAGTGATGGACTGGATCTCGGAGAAGATCAGTGCCATTTGGAATGCAATTGTGGCGTTTTTAACACCAATTTTAGAGGGCATCCGAACGACATTTGAAACCATCTGGAATGCCATCTCCAATACAATCTCCACGGTCTTAACGGCAATTCAAGATGTGGTGACTACGGTTTGGAATGCGGTATCTGGTTTCATTTCGTCTGTTTTGTCTGCGATCTGGAACGTGGTTTCTTCCATCTGGAACAGCATCTCCGGCACGATTTCCAGTGTGATGAATGCCATTTTTTCTGTGGTATCGTCTATCTGGAATCGGATTTCTTCTGCGGTTTCCAATGTTCTGAACGCCATCCGGTCGGTGGTATCTAACATCTGGAACAGCATCAAGAGCACCATTTCCAACGTGATGCAGAGCATTTCTTCTACGGTGTCCAGCATCTGGGACAACATTCGTTCTGCGGTTTCCGACAAAATCAGCGGCATCAAATCCACCATTCAGAATGGTTTTGATGCCGCTGTGGGATATATCAAGGGACTGGCTTCCGATGCTTGGAACTGGGGACAGGATATCATTCAGGGAATCATTGACGGCATTCAGAGTGCCATCGGCTGGCTGGCGGACTGCGTCACCAATGTTGCCGATACCATTCGGGATTTCCTGCACTTCTCTGTACCGGACAAAGGTCCGCTGACAGACTATGAGAGTTGGATGCCGGACTTTATGAAAGGGCTTGCAGACGGCATCGACAAGAGCAAGAAGTATGTGGAAAAAGCCGTCGGCGGTGTGGCGAAAGCCATGTAGCTGACCATGGATTCTGATTTGAATTACAGCTTGCATGGAATCTCCGAAGCAATGCTGCCCGGCAGTTCTGGTGGGACGGTGAACAATTATTACAACACGGACAACCGGAAAACGGTGAATCAGACCAATCAATCGCCAAAGGCACTGTCACGGTTGGAGATTTATCGGTTGACACGGAATGCGTTGAATGTGTAATATATAATTAACAAGTTCACAGATTCAATCCCAATCCAAATAAATCGTTTATTGCCTTACGTATATCATCATTAGCTACATCATATTTTTTTAATTGCAATGCATATACGATATATTCCATATACATCAAATCTAAAAGAGAAGTGCCAATAAAGTCTTTGTCTAAATCGCCGTGTGCAAAATGATTTCTTTGGTCTGCTATGCGTTTTCCCATCTCATTATAATTTAATTTTTCATTATTTATTTCATATAAATGGTGACCAAATTCGCCAATAATGGAATCAAAATCTTCACCTAACTTAATGATTTCTGTTTGCAATGAATCTGATTTTATGAGCTTTTTGAGAAATTGAAACTTCTTTTTTAGTTTTCCACTTGAGGTGCTTATTAACTTTTGAATTTCTTCTTCAGCTTGCATTTCAAGTTGTACTGTTGATTCTTTTTTCGGTACTCCATTTGGATATCTTCTATGAAACTCCCACTCAAAAGCTGCGGTAATCATAATAAATCGTGATGCATTGATATATCTTCCAGAATTATATGAGTCTGGTATGTGACGAGTATATAGCAGGTTCTGTGCTAAATCAGATAATATTAGTTCTTCACAACTTTCTATGTATTGTCGTTTAATGAATCTTCCTTTCTCTAATGTTTCCAGCTCTTCTTCTTGGTGTTCACCAGTTAGATATAGATCTCCGATTTGTATTGTTTTTCCATCTTTAAATGGAATTGAAATATTAGTTTTAGGCCATGTAACATTTTTTCTATAGCACAGAAAGCAGATGAACTCTTTTGCGATTCTCCATAACCTCATTATAAATTTATAATCTGATGTTGGATCAAATGTAAAACTCATAGATGAGTTTATTGAAACAGGGGGCTCATTTACCTTAGTGCTAAATCCTCTTGATATGCCAAAGGATACCATTACTTTTTTCTCATCTACAATAAACGCCTTTTTTTCAGTTGTTGTAGAAGCAAAATCAGAAGTCCGTATTGAAAATACTCCTGTTTCAGATAATTTTTTACGATTACAATTATATTCAAGAACTTGATTTACGGGGTAAATGCAATTGAGTTCGGGACTTGAAAACGACATTTTACATATTTTATCTATGCTTGAACGCCCTTTGATATAACCGAGTACGTTGATAAATAGAATTGCGTTTTTACTTCCAATAAGTTCTCCGATCTGTGTTAAAAAAATATAGTGATGGCCATTTTCATAGCAAACACCTTTCAAAAAAGGCACGTCAATTTTTAACGGATCTTGCATGATATGGGAAATCGTAATCAAATCAGATTCTGTTTGGCAACTTTCTTCTTGTGGTGGAATCAATCTTAGTTCTTTTCCGTCGAATACAAATGTAAATTCTACATCATTGTATTTTAATTTACCACTTACTAGTTCACCATTCTTTTTCAATGCGTATCCTCCATAAGCTACTTGTTTTTTAATTATCGAATATGAATTTCTCGGAATCAAGATATATAAAGATCGTGTTGCTTTCATCAATTATACCACACCTCACCAAAAAAAGTCAAGGAGGTATCCCATGTATTTCACCCTCATCCTTGAAAACGAATCCGGCGAACAAGTGAATCTGTCCACCACCGCCAACCAATACATGACCTCCAAAATCGAAGGTCTGAATCCGCCTGCCGGAACAGTCAGCACTTCAAGCTATGCAGGCATGAACGGCAGCTACCTGAATAACGCTTTCATCGAAAAGCGAAACGTAGTCATTTCTTTTTCCATGCGTGGCATTGGCATCGAGAAACGGCGGCATCAGCTGTATCATGTGGTCAAGCCGTCCCGATACATCAAGATCTGGTACAAGACGGTGAACATCGATGTCTATGCCGAAGGGTATGTAGAAACCTGCGAAGTGGAGCATTTCGAGCAGCAGATCAGCGGGCAGATCTCCATTCTCTGTCCGGACATTTACTGGTACAGCCGGGATATTTTCTATGCCTACTACAGTGGCGTGATCGGAGCATTTCACTTTCCCTTTCCGGAGAGCGATGCTCCGTTTCCTTTGGGTGTGTACTCTAACAGCAACCTGTTTTCCATTACCAATGATGGCGATGAAACTGGATTCACGCTGCGAATCGAGGCACTGCCCAGCGACATTCCGCAGGAAGTGGTGGCAGTGACACCGACCATCTATAACGAAAACGGCGAGTATCTGCAAATCAAAGGCGATATTCTGACCGGCGATGTCATTACGGTTACCACGAAAACCGGAAACAAGACCGTCACGCTGACACGCAATGGCGTAGACAGCAATATCCTGAACCGGCTGGTTTCCGGTTCGACTTGGCTGACCTTGAAGGAAGGCACAAATATCTTTCGGGTCGAGGCAGTTCGTGGGGTGAAAAAGCTGCGTGTGACTTTGATGCACCGCAATTCTTATCTGGGGGTATAGCTATGCAGTTGGAAATTTACAGCTTGATAGCTTTGAAAGATCAGATTTCTGTGTCACTGGAAGCCATCTGCGACAGTTATTCTTCACTCTTATGGGACATTGAATTTTACCAGTGCGGCTGTTTTGAGGTGTATATCGCTGCCAGTCCGCAGAATGTATCTATCTTTCAGCGTGGCAGAATTGTGGCAAGGAGCGATGATGCACAGCACTTCGGCATCATTGAGTCCCTGCAATTGGAGACGGATGCTGAAAAGGGCGATTATCTGACTGTCACCGGACGGTTTCTTGCCTGCCTGCTGGAACGAAGAATCATCTATCCCACCATTACCGCAAACGGCAGCTATGAGGACATCGTCCGCAAGGTGCTGTCCCGCAATGTCATCTCTGCCGGAATCCGCAATCTGCCCGGTTTCTCGATGGGAACGGTTTCCGGTGACTGCTGGCAGAAAACCGCACGAATGCAGGTCAGCTATGACAACATCTTAGAATGGCTGTACAGCCTTTGTGAAACCATCGGTGGTTCGGCAAATGTGCGGCTGGATGGAAATGCACTGAAATGCGACCTGTTTTCCGGAACAGACCGCAGCCTTTTGCAGGACGACAATCCTCATATCGTATTCTCTGATGCGTACAACAACCTGCTATCCTTTTCCTATGCAGCGGACGATGCCGTGCAGAAAAACTTCGCCTATGTGCTGGGCTGCGGCGAGGGCAATGCCAGAAAACGCACGACATTCTGTTCTGGTACAGAGCCGACCTATCTTGACCGCTATGAGGTGTATGTAGACGAGCGAAACACGGCACAGGAAGAAGATGTGACCGATGCGGAATATTTAGAAATTTTGAAAAGCAGCGGTGCAGAGCATCTGGTGCATCCCAAAACGGCATCGGAATCTGCCATCACTGCTTTTTCGACCCAGTATCAGTACAACAAGGATTACTTTGTGGGCGACTATGTGACAGTCGAACAGAAACGCTTTGGTTTGATTCAGCCTCGAATTCAGCTAATTGGCATGGTGGAGAGTTTCGACCAGAACGGCAGAAGTCTGACCCCGACATTTAAGGAGATGGAGTGAGCATATGGCATTTTCCTATGGATTTTTTAACGCACAAAACCTTGACCGGGTGTATACCGCAGAGGATTTCACCGCATATCTGTCCAGCCTGATTTGCAATGGGATTCTGGATACATACCGGCAGTGCTTTGCACCAACAATTAAAAATTTATCCGTTACATTCGGCACGGGCAAGGCGTGGATCGATGGACACTATTTTATCAGTGATACCCTGCATACCATCGACCTTTCTTCTTATGTAGATGAATCTCTGAATCGTTATGTAGCGATCGGAATCTACTGTGATCGTTCCACTCGTACCTGTGGGATTCGTGTTCTGGCAGGTACAGCAGCCACAAGTCCAACCATTCCTGCCTTTACCAACAACAATGTGACGACTTATCTGACTTTAGCAATTGTAAGACTGCGTGCTGGAACGACAGCTATTCTGGATTCTGACCTGACAGACTGCCGTGCAGATGAGAGCAAATGCGGTTACTGCAAGTGTATTCTTGGCAAGTGCAGAGTGACGGAGATGCTTGCCGAAATGGCAAAGACGAATGCCACACTGGACGAACTGCAAAAGCGACTGGATGCGATGAACAGTCAGATTTCGGAACTGCAGACCAAGGTAGATGACTTGACGGCAGGCGAAATCCTAGCGACCGGACAGTGCGGTGAAAACATCTACTATGTTCTCTACGACAACGGCAAACTGCTGCTGCGTGGAACGGGTGCAACATACGACTATACTTCTCATGATTCTGTGTTTGATCAAAACGACCAGATCAAGGAAATCGTGCTCAGTAATGGTATTACTGGTTTGGGCGATCGTCTGTTCTATCATTGTTCCAATGCGAAAACGGTATCTCTGCCGGCTACACTGACCAGCATTGGTGATTCTGCTTTTGCACAGGAAGATGCTGCAATCGGCTATACCGCTGGTCTGACTTCCGTTACGATTCCGCAGGCTGTTACTGCGATCCAGTCGTTTGCATTTCAGCACACTGCCATTGCAGAAGTCACTGTGCCTGCCAGCGTGAAAACATGGGGAAAGTATGTTTTCAGCGGCTGTGCAAAGCTGAAGACTGCTCGTGTTGCGTGTGATTCCATTGGTGCTTTTGCGTTTACAAGATGTACAGCATTGTCCAGCCTTACCATTTCTGCGAATTGCAGAACCTTTGGGGAAAATATGCTGACATACTGTGAAAGTCTAACAGCCATCACATATGAAGGAACGATCGCTCAGTGGAACGCCATCACCAAACCGGTCAACTGGATGTCTTCCGGAGAACATTCTTACAACAATTATCTGAAAAAGATCCAGTGTGTAGACGGCTATTTGGAATATGATCCTGAAAATAATGTGTGGAACGAGGTGAAAAACGGATGATGAAATTTTTAGTGAAACAGCAAAAAATCGAAGCACTGGAGCGAGAGGTCATTGCCTCTGACCAGATCGCATTTGTTTCGGTAAAGTTCGTGTTCGATGGAGCTTGGAAAACGCTGCACAAAGTGGTGCAGTTCACCCAGTGCGAAGAAACATACAACGTAGTGCTTGGCACAGAGGGAACGACTTGTTTGCTGCCTGCCGAACTGCATCCTGGTGCGGTGAAGATGAGTTTGTTTGGCTACGATGCGGAAAGCGATACCACGGTTCGAGCAACCACTGTTCCTTTCACACTGCACATTCGACTATCTGGGTTTGTTGCAGATGGGGATACGCCAATTCCGCCGACTCTGGATCTGTATACGCAGCTTTTGAAAAAACTGGACGAAAAGACTGCTGGACTTCAAAATGGAAAAGATGGATTTTCTCCAAAAGTGAAGGCGGAGCAAATGAAGTCTGGTGTTGTAATTACCATTGTCGATGCTGATGGTGAAACTTCCGCAACGCTTCATCATGGTGCAAATGGAGAAAAAGGTACAGACGGTAAATCTGCATATCAAATTGCGGTAGAACAAGGTTATCAAGGCTCTGAATCAGACTGGCTCTCTTCCTTGAAAGGCGATAAAGGTGAAAAAGGCAATACAGGAGCCAAAGGAAATCCCGGTCAAGATGGTACAGATGGAAAATCAGCATATGCAATTGCAGTGGAGCATGGCTACGAAGACTCCGAGGAAAAATGGCTTTTATCCTTGAAAGGTGAAAAAGGTGATACTGGTGAGCGTGGTGAAAAGGGCGAAAAAGGTGATCCCGGAGATAGAGGGCTGCAGGGCGTTCCAGGAGAAAAAGGTGAAAAGGGAGATGCTGGCGTAGCTGGTAAAGACGGCACAGACGGCTTTTCCCCGATTGCGAATGTTGTGAAGAATGGCAGTGTTATCACAATCACCATTACAGATAAAAATGGTACAACTACAGTGACATTAACAGAGGGTGCAGCCGTAGACCTTACACCCTATGCTAAGGTTACTTATGTGGATGAAAAAGTGCAGGAATTGTCCGACAGTCTGACGTACACCCTGCAGGAGCATACACTTTCCATCACACACCTGGAAGATAAATCGCATACCCACGAAAATCAATCCGCATTGGATCAGATCACTGCCGCTAAAATCGCACAATGGGATGGTTTCGGCACACAAATCAATGGGCTTAGCACAAAGGTTACGGTCTATTCGGAAAAGACAGAACGCACTTTGGAGAGCCTGCAAAAGCAAATCGACAACCTGACAAGCGGCAGAAATTACACCGTCCTGTTTCAGTCCGGGCAGAATGCCATTTCGACCTATGCATCAAATCTCAGTATGATTCTGGACGGCAGGTATCAGACAATGGCGGATTTCCTGACTGCTTATCCGCAGTTTTGCAGTGCAGAAAATGATTTCATGTTGTCCTACTCGCAAACGTGTTTTAACTGGGATAAGTCGGTCTTGACCGTTTGTGCAAAGCCTCTGTCTCTGACGAAAAATGCGGAAATCGTGATGTCCTATCAGTCGGGTTCCAGCGAAGCCGGAAGCCTGTATCTGGTGCAGAAACCGCAGAAGATCGACATTCCTATTGGTGTGTATGTGAACACAGAGATCGATGCAAATCGTGCGGTTTCTCTGGATTTCCAATGGCTGCAGTCGGAAACCTTTATCACCACCATCACAGAATGCACCGGCATTTCTGACGGCGAATATTACCTTGCATGGGCAGGCAGAAGCAACAATTCCCACCCGAAAATCCGATTTCTGAAAGTACTGGAGGGTTGAAAATGAAAGAAACCATTTGTGTAGCTGTCGGCTTGGCCGGCGGCTTTTTTACTGCCATTTTTGGCGGCTGGGACTCTGCTCTGGTGACACTAGTCGTCTTTATGGCAATCGACTTTTTCACCGGCATCATCACCGCCATAATGAAAAAATCGAAACACACGGAAAGCGGCGGACTTTCTTCCAAAGCCGGCTGGTTCGGTCTGGCGAAAAAAGTCTGCACTTTAATGCTGATCGTCGTTGCAGTTCGGATGGATATTCTGCTGAATACCAACTACATCCGGGATGCTGTTTGCATCAGCTTTTGCCTGAACGAACTGCTTTCCATCGTAGAAAATACATCGCTCATGGGGATTCCATATCCGCCTGCAATTCAAAAAGCAATCGATGTTCTGCAAACGAAAATCGGCAGAACGGAAGAAACGACCGACAAGGAGGATAAGTAATATGGCGATTTTAAGACCTGATACATCAACTACTCTGAACGGAGTAAAAATCAACGAGTATTTACTCACCAAACACAATCTCAACCACATCGATATGCCCTCTGTTTCCATGACAGGAAAAATCATCGGTGTGACCGTCCATAACACAGACTGGATCACAGTTGCAAGCGGCACGACCCCTGCGGAACAGTATACAAGAGCAACCGTCAATAACAACATGAAGGACGTGCGAGTTCACTATTATGTGGATAATGTATGTGCATGGCAGAATCTGCCCCACAGCCTGAGCGGCTGGCATGCCGCTGATGGCAGTGGTAATGGAAATCGCAGAACCATTGCCATTGAATGCATTATGTCCTCTGCGTATAATTCTACGGATAAGAAGTCGGAGGACAATGCAGCGAAACTTGCCGCAGCCCTTCTGAAACAGTATGGATTGAACATCAGCCACCTCTACACGCATACCCACTGGCTCAATGTTCGTGACGGACGAAACGGAACTGTTGACCAGCTGAACACCATGTACAATCGGTACAAAATGTGTCCGGCGTACATTTTGCCTCATTGGGCGGAGTTCAAGAAAAAGGTACAGTCTTATTTGAATGCAGGTTCTGCATCCACAACACCTATTCCTGCAACAAAGCAGATTTACCGAGTGAGAAAGTCTTGGGCAGATGCAAAGTCGCAGCTTGGTGCGTATTCCTCTTTGGAGAATGCGAAGAAAGCCTGCAAGGTCGGATATTCTGTATTTGATGCCAACGGAAATGTGGTCTACACCAATGGCAGCAAGTTCACAAAAGGACAGAAGGTTGCCATTCGTGCCAACACGCCTCTGTTCGCCAGTGCAGAAACTACATCTGTAACCAGAAGAATCAGCGGCACTTACTATCTGTATGACGGCATTGCCTGCAAGAACGGTCGTTATCGGATCACCACAAAGCCGGAGTTCTGCGGAAAGGCACCGGTGGGACAGTATGTGACCGGTTATGTTTCTTGGGATAATTTCGGGGTGATTGGATGAATGCAGAACAAAAAGACCAGATCCGGCAGCTGCACAGCAGCGGTCTGGGTTACAAAAAAATCGCAGCCCAATTAGGGCTGTCCGTCAACACAGTTGCTTCTTTCTGCAAACGGCAGAGAGGAAGCGAATCCTGCCCACACTGTCCGCAGTGCGGGCGTTCTGTTGTGCAGACACCGCACCGAAAACCGAAACGATTCTGTTCCACACAATGCCACAATACTTGGTGGAATCATCATGCTGTATTGAGGGACGGCAAATTACAGCAGCTCTGCCCTATCTGCAAAGAGCCGTTTTTTGCCTATCCCAGTTCGCACCGAAAATATTGTTCCCGTCTTTGCTATGGGAAGCACAGAAAGGAAATGGCACATGGAAAAAGAACATTACCATAAGATCATTACGTATCAAACCACAGTTTCGATTTTGAAAAGCTGGATGCGTGCTGGATTGGTCACGCCGGAGGAATTCCAAAAAATCAACACCATAATTGC
>ENA-ORTB01002738-ORTB01002738.1-human-gut-metagenome-genome-assembly--contig:-NODE-2738-length-15464-cov-27.097346_pt1 | contig 15464 bp, 8 predicted proteins | sample MGYA00241905_ERZ509174 | MGnify/ENA primary metagenome ERZ509174 (study PRJEB26280, sample SAMEA2338851) | human gut metagenome | biome: human gut; feature: human-associated habitat; material: faeces... | reverse complement strand
AGATTATTTTCGCTTCTGTATCATATTAGGCGCGTAGTTGCGGATTTGAGGATAATCTGACGGTGAAACATGCTTTTGATTGATAAGCATGACGATTGCTTTTAGATTTCATAATTATATCAGGTATTGATTTGTATCGCAAAAATATGTAAATATGTGAAATAAGCAAGCAAAAAGATAGCTATATTTTTATTTATGTGAAAAATAGTTTTAAAAGCGAAAGAGAGTTGTAAAAAGCTTGTAAAAATTATTGCTCTGTAATTTTGTTTACAAATATATCGTAATATATCGTTATCAAATGCCTTCTAGATATTATATATGGGCTTTTTATCTATCGTTTTAAGGTAAAACATACAGCGTTATTGTAGTGATTATGCTAATAAATTGGAAACTTTTCAGTGTGGGTTAGTTTTCTACAATCTGAGATTTCAATTTGAAAGGTATATTGTGTTACTGCTTGCATCTTGCGAATAGAGTTGTTTCTTGTAGAGACATGACAAACCAATACATTTACTATCGTTTACCAGATTTTGTTATCTTCTGCCGGTTACTGTGTACAGGACGATTGTAAAATATGCATACGTTAAATAATCTTTGTAACCCATAAGGAAAAATAATGCGAGAAGTAGATTAACCATTCGCATATTGCAGACCTGCGAATCGCATTCTTTCACTTGACTCATAGAATTCTTTTAAAATTTCATCGCATTGTTTTTCTACCCCATCCAGAAGGTGCTGTAGGGTCGATTTTTTAGAATGACATACAGGCTTGAAGCGTTCTGATAAGAGATTGTGTTTTTGCTGAGTGTGGTAAAAATACAGTATATGTATGTTGGGTAAAATAAAAAAAACGCTTCCACACACACATAAGCATGTAGAAGCGCTTTTTAATACCTGCGTGTGGCAGGCGGGAGATTTATAGTATATTACGATTATTTCTTCTTGATAGTTTCAAGCATCAGCTGAACAGCTTTTTCAAGCTGACGGTCGATACCCTTGAGCTGTTCTTCTGGAGTATTGTAAACTGCGATGTCTGGCTCTACCTGAGAGTTCTCAGAGTAATTGCCACGCATATCGCGACAGCCTACCTGCGGAATACCGAATACCAATGACGGGTCTATCTGACTTTCCCACCAAACGGCAGTCATGGTTCCAGGAATAGGAGCACCTACTAATTTACCGATACCCAGTTCTTTATATACCCACGGAGTACCGCAAGCGTTACTGTAGTTGTCTTCGCAAATCAGCATGCACGATGGTTTCAGCCATTTGTTGAATGGGTCGCTACCGATGTACTGTCCGCGAGAAACGAACTGTTCGTATTCTTTTCCTCCAAGCAAGGTTACTACGTCATCGTGAAGCCATCCACCACCGTTGTGACGAGTATCTACTATCACGGCGTCGGTGTGACGGTAGCGGCCAAGCAATTCGCTATACAACTTATGGAAGCTGTTGCCATCCATAGCCTGAATGTGTACGTAGCCTACACGACCGTTTGACATGCGTTCTACTTCTTTAGCGTTGTGCTCTACCCAGCGGTTGTACAGCAAGCCGTTGATTCCACCCAAACCTTTGATGGTTTCGTCGAAACGTTTCTTGGTAGTTGGGTCGTATACGGTGAGACGTATCTTTTCGCCTACCTTACCTTCAAGCAACGGGAAATAGTCTTCGCCATTGCGGATAGGAGTACCGTCTATCTGCTCAATGATGCAGCCGGCTTTTACATCGGTCTTCTTCAGGCTAAGCGGACTCTTGGCAATGATTTCCTGAATCTTCAAGCCGTCGCCTTCGTAAGAGTTGTCGAAGAATACGCCCAAGTTAGCAGTAGCAGGTGCGGTGCTGTAGTGGTTATATCTACATCCGGTGTGCGATGCGTTAAGCTCGCCCAGCATTTCGCTAAGCATTTCGGCAAAGTCGTACTTGTTGCTGATGTACGGCAAGAAGCGTTCGTAGTTCTTCTTCATGCCTTCCCAGTCGGTTCCGTGAAGGTCGGCCTTGTAGAATTTATCTTTCACCTGACGCCATGCGTGGTCGAAGATGTAAGCTCTTTCTTCCATCGGACGGAAGTCGAACTGTGCCTTGAAATTGATGCCGGTAGTCTTTCCGTCTTTCAACGAAATCTTCTTCAGCGAGTTGCCGCACAGATAAATGTTTTCACCCTTCTTATCAGGATTTATTTGTCCCCATCCGGCATCCTTAACCAAGATGCGTGTAGAGTTATCTTTCAAATCGTGTACCCACAAATCGTAACCATTTTCGAACGAAGCCTGATAGTAGAACTTATCGCCCTTAGGATTAAGATAGCAGTCGCTAAGACGAGAAGAATTAACAGTGAGTCGGCGTATGCGGTCGCGGCAGTTCTCTAAGTCGAACTTCAGCGGTTTTACCTCTTCGTCTTTCTTCTTATCGTCAGCTTTCTTGTCTTTGCCGTCTTTTTTCTTCTTAGCGTCTTCGTCTTTCTTTTCTTTATCTTTTTCTTCTTTCTCGGCTTCTTCTTTTATAGCCAAGTCTTCTTTATTCATGCAGAAGCGGTCGTAAGCCTCTACGTCGAAGAACATTATGTAGGCATCGCTTTCGGCCCCCCAGCTACCGTGGCTACGATATCCGGCGCGGTCGCTTTCCCATACCATTGCTTTACCGCCAAGTACCCAACGTGCGTTAGAGTCGGTATAGCCACTCTGAGTAAGGTTGTGCATTTCGCCCTTACCGTCGGCATTTAGCAACACCACGTCTTTATTGTTCCATCCGCCAATACCGATGTAGTCCGAAAGAATCCACTTGCTATCTGGACTCCACTGGAACCACTGGTCGCCATCGCTATAAGAGTACTGATACTTCTTATCCATTACGGTACGTACATTGCGAGTCTTCAGGTTGATTACACAGATGGCGGTACGCTCTTGTAAAAAGGCAACTTCTTTACCGTCTGGGCTATACTGAGGCTCGAACGAGGTAAGGTTGGTTTTGGTGAGACGTTCTTCTTTTATATTAGTAGCGTAGGTAAACATCTTGTCTTCCTTATCTACCAACGACGACTGATAAATCTGCCATACACCATCGCGCTCTGAAGCGTAGACGATGCTGCGTCCGTCGGGCGAGAAGTGAACGTTACGTTCCTGCTGCGGAGTATTGGTGATGCGGCGTGTAGTGCTATACTCGGTAGAAGTAACATATACATCGCCATGTAGAATGAAAGCTACCTCTTTACCATCGGGCGAAGGAGAGATTTCTGTAGCTCCGCTGCTCAGTGTCTGCTTAATTAGTTCGCGGCTTTCATTATCTGCCGATACGTTGATTTTTACTTTGCTAGACTTTCCGTTCTTGCCAAGGGTATATATTTCTCCGTTCCATCCGTAGCACAGAGTACCATCGTTTGCTACTGTGAGGAAGCGCACCGGGTGGGTGGTGTGGTGAGTAATCTGCTTAGCCTGTACATTATCTATAGTACGACTGAATACGTTGAATGAGCCGTTTTGTTCGCTCAGGTAGTAGAACGATTTGCCATCGGGAGCCCATACCGGGTTACGGTCTTCGCCTTCGAAAGTGGTGAGCTTCTTGAAGCTGCGTTCGCCTTTATCGGTCATCAGCCAGATATCCCTTGAGATAGAAGCGCGTTCGTGCTTTCGCCATTGGTCTTCGTATCCCTTCTTATCTTGATAAAGCCACTGCGAAGCATCTTTAGGGTTGAGGCTCATGCTCTCCATGGTGTACGATGAGAACATCTTAGGACGTCCGCCGTCAATGCTGACTTCGTATACTTGATGGAAAGAACTGTTTGGGAACTGTATGTCTTTAGCGTCTTGCATCTGCGATGCTGCAAACAATATAGTCTTGTTGTCTTTAAAGGCGATAGGAGTTTCCTTTCCAGAGTGAGTAGTTACGCGCTTAGGAGTGCCGCCCTTGCTACTGGTAACGTAGATGTCGAGGCTTCCCATACGGTCGGATGCGAAAGCGATGTGCTGTCCGTCTGGGCTCCATACAGGATAACTGTCGAACCCAGCGTTCGAAGTAATCTGTGTAGCCTGTCCTCCGTTTGTAGGAACAGTAAATAAGTCACCTTTGTAAGCGAATGCGATGGTATTACCATCGGGCGAGATGGCGCAGTATCTCATCCAGAGTGGATTTTCCTGTGCCGACAGTGCAGAAGTGCCCGCAGCCATAGCCAGGGCAAGCATTGCGATGTGTTTTGTTTTCATCATGTTAAGGTTGATAAAAATATTACTGTATAATTATATAAAAGATGCGGGCAAATTTATATAAAATATTTGTGATAAGGTGGTAGTGCGTGATTAAAAGTCTTTATATTGGCATGAATGTCATTTTATCATGCGGAAAAAATGTACTATTGCGTATGGATAGATAAATAATGGATATATGTTTCATATTTATTGTTAATGAAGTGAAAAGCTGACAGTTGTTGGTTTAAAACCGGGTAAATTCCTTAGTTTTGTATTTAGTAATACGAATAAAACTTATTAATCATAAATAAAACAACGGTAATATGAAACCAAGAACATTATTGGTATTTGTTTCTTTGTTGGCTGTTTCTTTATGCGCAAAGGCTAATCCTTTGCGGAAGTATATTGATGAGCTGCAGTCAAACAAATTATCAGATTACGCTACTGTTGTGTTGCTCGATAGCACCAGCGTGTCTGTTTCGCCTACAGGCCAAGGCGTATTTTCTGTAGTAAAAGGTGTAAAAGTTCAAAATTTAAACGGAGTGATGGCCAACCGTATTCTTAAATACGATTACGACCCGCTTACAGCCGCTGCCCGTTTCAAAGTGGTGAAAATCTATCACGAGGATGGCTCTACTACCGATGTAGATGTAAGCAAGGCATGCGATTATACGGCTCCGGCACGTGCTATCTATTGGGGAGCACGTCAGATTATGCTTCAGCTGGACGGACTTGTGCCGGGCGACGTTATTTATTATGAGATAGATAAGAAGGGCTTTACATACGCACTTCTTGGTGCCGACGATGGAGATGATTCTCGCTTTATTCCTCCTATGCGCGGGCAGTTTTATGATATAGTGCCTTTCTGGGCGGCGGAGCCTACAATAAGAAAGGTGTATAGCGTAGGTATTCCCGAAGAAAAAGAGTTGCAGTTTCAGTTTTATCAGGGACAGTGCGCATCGTCTATGCGTTACGATGCTGGGCGTAAGGTGTATACGTTTACCATGGATAATATCATGCCGTTTCAGAAAGAACCGAATATGGTAGACTTGTTCGATGCTGCTCCTAAGCTGATGATGTCTACTACACGCAACTGGAGCGAAAAATCGCGATGGTTTAATAAGGTGAACGAAGATTACGGAAGTTTCAACCCTATACCCGAAGCGCAGAAGAAGGTTGACGAACTGATAAAGGGTAAGAAAACGGAAATGGAGAAAATTGCTGTTCTCACTCATTGGGTAGCCGATAATATACGCTATGCCGGCATCACTATGGGAAAAGGTGAAGGCTTTACTCTTCATAATCTGAAAATGGATTATACCGACCGTTGCGGTGTGTGCAAGGACATTGCCGGCACTCTTGTCTCTTTTCTGCGAATGGCTGGTTTTAAGGCGTATCCCGCTATGACGATGGCTGGAAGCAGGGTAGAAAAGATTCCTGCAGACCATTTTAATCATTGTGTAGCAGTGGTAGAATTGAGCAACGGTACACTGATGCCGCTCGACCCTACATGGGTGCCTTTCTGCCGAGAACTATGGAGTAGTGCCGAACAGCAGCAGAATTACTTGCCGGGTGTGCCACAAGGTGTAGATTTGTGCGTTACTCCGGTATCGCCTGCCGAAAACCATTATGTACGTATCAATGCCGACAATAAACTGAAGGCCGACGGAACGCTGGTGGGTAAGTTTACAATTTCGGCAGAAGGACAAAGCGATAGCAAGATTCGACGGATATTTACTACCGGATTTCAGAGTGAATGGCGGAATGCCATGGAAAAGCAGTTGCTCAACGTATCGCCTAAAGCTGTTATGAAGAGCGTGAATTATGGTAGCTCTCCTAAAGATTATCAGAAGGCGCCGATAAGCATCACATTTACGTACGAAATTCCTGAATATGCCATGATTGGCGATGGTGAGATTATTTTTAAACCGTTCGTTCTGAATAATCTGTATACTCAGGTGCTTTCGTTCCTGAATATAAATACTGATATAGAGGTGCGTAAATATGGTTTCAGAGACGCGTGCTCGCGACTTGTGGAAGTGGCGGAGAAGCTTTCTTTGCCTACCGGATATAAGGTGTGTACAGAAAAGCAGACTTCCGTTGACGGAAAAGCGGCTGCATTCAGCGGTACGCTTAAACAGAACGGCAATAAGCTTATGGTTGACACCAGATTATCGCTTAACAAGAGAATATATACTGCTGCCGACTGGAAGGAATACAGAGAATCGGTCAATGCGTATAAATCGTACGGAGAGTATATCGTAATCAGAAAATAATGGTGCTTAAATATAACTTGCGAATTATGAAAAGAATAACACTATATATACGTTTAGTATGTTTGCTGTGGATGGTGGCGGTTACTGCTTTTGCCGCACCCGAGGCGAGCTTCAAGAAATTATACAAGACATATACGTTGAATAAAGACGGTAGTATGGTAGAGAGAGTATATAAGGAGCTTGATATTTATACTCATGCTGCCATGAACGGCAAATACGGCGAGAGCTTCATTGTGTATAATCCGGAATTTCAGAAATTGAAGATTAATGAGTCGTATACCCTGCAGAAAGATGGCAATAAGGTTGTTACTCCGGAAAACGCTTTCGTTGAGGCATTGCCGTCGTGCGCCGCCAATGCTCCTGCGTATAATCATCTTAAAGAGATGATAGTGGTTCACACTGGACTAGAGCTTGGGGCTAAAATAGTACTCGACTATACCGTAGAGACTAAAGCGGAGATGTGTGGCGAGTTGGATATCTTTTCTATGATAAAGGAACTATCGCCGATAGAAGACTTCAGACTGACGATCAGTGTTCCTGAATCTCAAAAACTTAATTGCGAATTGCTTAATCTCTCGGCTAAACCGTCTGTTTCCGTAGCCAACGGCATGAAGACCGTGTCTTATTATATTAAGAATATTGCTCCAAGACCTTATTCTTATCCTGTCTACAATTCTACTGTAGGCGTTGTGCAGCAAGTGGCAAGCGGAATGATGCCTGCTTTTACAGCTTCTACTTACGAGAATGTTAAAGCGGCTGCCGATGTCTTGAACAAACAATTTAAGGTGGGCGATAGCAAGGTGATAGAGGATAAGATTGCGGAATTCAAGAAAGAGTGTGGAGGCGATAAGGATAAGTTGCGTAAGGCTATCAGTAAGTTTATGACTTATTTATATGGAGCGAAGGGATTGAGTGGAGTTTCTTTGCCCGAAGCAGGATACAGACTTCGCCCGGCATCGGAAGTTTTGCTTTCTATGTATGGAACACGTGCAGAATTGGCTAATCTGGATAATGTATTGCATAAGGCAGCCGGATTGGATGCTAATATAAAGATGTGTTTCGTAAAGGCTTCTGATATGAACTGTGTGGGACTGAGCGGCATAGTTTCTGTAGTATCAGACAGTGAGATGAATTCTGCTAATAAATGCTACGCAGATGTACAGCAGTTTATGGCGGTAACAGATTTAAAGGGTGATAAGTCATCTCTGATAAATGATAAGCCGGAAAGTCAGACTAAGGAACTCAAGACTATAGAGGTAAACGATAAAAGCTCGAAGTCGTTGGCCGGAGGCTATGTGGCAGTGTCGATACCTAACCAATCGGTAGGAAGTGCACTTTATTCTTATTCAGAAAATACTTCGATATCAGAGAATATTATTCTTCCTTGCAAGGTGAGCTGTGTAAAGCAGTATAACGTGAATGTGCCCGACGGTAAAACCTGGATCAATAAGAAGAATGTTAAGGTATCGAACGAGGTGGGAGAGTTTAGCGTTGAATATAAACAAGAAAACGACGAAGTGAAGGCTATTTATACTCTTAATGTAAATGAGCAACTTATAACGGTGAAGAATTACAAGCAGTTCTATTCATTGATGAGCGAGTGTAAGGCTTCGAATAATTACGCCATATTATTTAAGTAATGCCGAAAAAGAACGTATAGGGTCATCGAATTTAAAAAAGAATGTGAAAAATTAGCTTACGTCTTCGGAAAACCTTAAATTCGTGACCAAATAAAATACAGACTTTAATAATATGGAATTAGCAGGAAAAGTAATTGCAGTGTTGGAACCCAGAGGTGGTGTTTCTAAGACCGGAAATGAATGGAAAGTACAGGAATACGTTATCGAAACTCACGACCAGTATCCTCGTAGAATGTGTTTCGACGTGTTCGGTGCCGATAAAATACAGCAATTTAATATTCAGATGGGTGAAGAGTTGAACGTTTCGTTCGATATCGACGCTCGTGAGTGGAATGGTCGTTGGTTTAACAGTATCCGTGCATGGAAGGTAGACCGCGTTCCGGTTGGTGGAAGTCAACCAGTACCTCCTATGGGCGCAGCTCCGTTCCCACCGGTTAACGCTGCTCCGGCAAGTTTTGCTGCGCAGGACGAAAAGGATGACCTCCCGTTCTAAAATAGGCTTTGTAATCATTAAACATAAGCATACAAAAAGAGCTTCCGAATTGTATATCGCATTCGGAAGCTCTTTTTGTATGCTTATGAGTGAGCGAATTATGAATTCATGCTCATTAGGAACTCTTCGTTGTTTTTGGTGCGCTCCAACTTCTGCTTTAAGTCGGTCATTGCTTCTACCGGGTTCATATCCGACAGATAGTTGCGTAATACCCACATACGATCTAATGTCGGCTTGTCGAGCAACAGATCGTCGCGGCGAGTACTTGAAGCGTTGATGTTTACAGCTGGGAAGATACGCTTGTTGCTCAAGTTTCTGTCGAGCTGCAATTCCATGTTACCTGTACCCTTGAATTCTTCAAAGATTACTTCGTCCATCTTAGAACCGGTATCAATCAATGCGGTAGCGATGATAGTTAACGATCCTCCGCCCTCTATGTTACGAGCAGCACCGAAGAAACGCTTAGGCTTATGCAATGCGTTGGCATCTACACCACCCGATAATACCTTACCTGATGCCGGAGAAACCGTGTTATATGCACGAGCCAGACGAGTAATAGAGTCAAGGAATATCACTACATCATGTCCACACTCTACCATGCGCTTAGCCTTTTCGAGCACGATGCCGGCAATCTTCACGTGGCGTTCTGCAGGTTCGTCGAAAGTAGAAGCGATAACTTCTGCCTTTACGCTGCGAGCCATATCGGTAACTTCTTCCGGACGCTCATCGATGAGCAGCATAATCATATATACTTCCGGGTGATTCTCGGCGATGGCGTTAGCGATATCTTTCATCAAGATAGTCTTACCGGTCTTAGGCTGAGCTACGATAAGCGCACGCTGTCCTTTTCCGATAGGAGAGAAGAGATCTACCACACGAGCCGACAAGTTATCACCATATCCCTTGCAAAGGCGGAACTTTTCGTCAGGGAAGAGCGGAGTAAGATGATCGAACGGTACACGGTCGCGAACCAACTCTGGGTTAAGTCCGTTAATCTTTGATACCTTAACCAACGGGAAGTATTTTTCGCCTTCCTTAGGCGGACGTATGGTTCCGTCTACCACATCGCCGGTCTTCAGTCCGAAGAGCTTTATTTGCGATTGAGATACATAAATATCATCGGGTGATGAAAGATAGTTGTAGTCTGAAGAACGCAAGAATCCGTATCCATCGGGCATTATCTCCAAAACTCCGGTACCTCTAAGTATATCATCGAAGTCGTATGCCTTTTCTACCGGTTTAGCTGGTTCTTGAACGGGAGCCGGAAGTGCGTTTGGCGTAGCTTGTACTGGCTGATTGTTCTGAGGTCTGTTCTGCTGATAGTTGTTTTGGTTCTGTCCCTGATTGTTATTATTGTAATAACCCTGATTATTGTTGCTGTTCTGCGGGCGTCCGTTTTGCTGCTGACGGTTGTTATTGTTATTTCCGTATCGCTGCTGACGGTTATTATAGTTGTTATTCTGTCGGTTGTTCTGACGATTGTTGTTTTTGTTGGGCTGCTGCATCTGTTGCTGAGTCTGTGCGTTAGCTTGCTGTGCCGGTTGGTTTTCTATCTTCATAGAACCGAATTTACCGAGCAGTTCAGATGGCAACTCCATCTTTTCAGAAGGCAAGTCTTCTATAGGAATAAAATCGTCGTTAGCCTGTGATGCGAAGCTTTCTGCTGGAGTATCGATACTTTCTGTTGCTTCCGGAGCTTTTTCTTCTGTGGCGGCAGCTTCTTTTTCAGCCTTCTCTGCCATCAGTCTTTCTTTCTCCAGAGTAGACTTATTCTTGCTACCCGGCTTTCTGCCTCGCTTAGCCTTTGGCTTTTCTTCGGTAGTCTGAGCTTCTGCTGGTTGTGCTGGTGCTACATTAGCGGCATCTTCCGGAGTGCTTTCGTCCGTCTGTGTTGTGGCATCGGCGGGTTTGGTATCCAACTTCTGAGCCTTATCCTTTGTAGCGGTGTAAACCTTGTCGCTGTCTTTCTTTACGCTGATGCGAGAGCGCTTGCGCGGTTGTCCTTCGCGTTCGGCGTTTGCGGCAGCTTTCTTTCCGGCTTCTACCACGGCTTGTTCGTCCAAAATGCGGTAAACCAGCTTGTCCTTCTTTAAGTCGCTGATTTTAGTCAGACCCAACTCTTTGGCGATTTGTTGCAATTCGGGCAAATCTTTTTCGTTTAATTGAATGATATTATACATAAGTATAGGTTATATGTTTGAATTAAAGCAGCTGTAGCATACACGCCATGACAAAGATATTGTCATACGATTTGTTTGGCATACGCATACCGAATACATGCTATCTGATAACTGCTTGATTAATGTGAATATTTTAGTTGATATTGAATCGGCAATGCGGATTGTCGATTGTTGGGTAAGAAGTCTGTTATGACGGGGCTTCCTCATGAGGTTTCCCTTCATAACGAATGCAAAAATATATATTTTTATTTTATCTGCAATGAAAATGAAGCGGCTTTTAAAAAAATATTATATATTTGCTATTGCATGATGCCACATGAAACTGTGGCTCGTGTTTCATGAACTTAAGTCATATTAATAAAAAACACTATTGTATTATGGCAAACAATAAAGAAAAACTCTTTTCAGATTTTCCGCATGTGTCCACACAGGAGTGGATGGATAAGATAACGGTGGATTTGAAAGGCGCCGATTTCGAGAAAAAATTGGTGTGGAGAACCAACGAAGGTTTTAAAGTTAAGCCGTTCTATCGGCAGGAAGACTTGGAAGGATTGAAAACTACCGAGGTGCTTCCCGGACAATTCCCATTTATAAGAGGTAATAAAGCTAATGATAATACTTGGTTTATCCGTCAGGATATGCGGGTAACCGATGCTGCCGAAGCAAATAAAAAAGCGCTCGACTTATTAAATAGAGGTGTCGATTCTCTTGGCTTCCATGTAGAGGCAAAGGCTCTGAGCGCAGAATTCATAGAGACATTGCTTAAAGATATATGCTGCGATTGCATCGAACTTAATTTCTCTACTTGCCAGCGTCATACTTTAGAGTTGGCAGAACTACTCACCGCTTATTTCGCTAAGAATGGTTACGCTCCAGAACGTATTTACGGTTCGCTCCGTTTCGACCCGATAGGCAAGATGATGCAGAAAGGACGCGATGTAAGTCCGCTTATATCATCGGCACATCAAATAATGAAGGCGATGGAGGCATGGCCTCACTTTAGAACAGTTGCGGTAGATTCTATTCAGTTGAACAATGCCGGAGCTTATATTTATCAGGAATTAGGATATGCCTTGGCTTGGGGTAACGAATATATGCACAGACTGATAGAAGCCGGAGCGTCGGTTGACGAAGCAGCACGAAGCATTAAATTCAATTTCGGTATCAGCTCTAATTACTTTATGGAGATAGCCAAATTCCGTGCTGCACGTATGCTGTGGGCGGATATCGTTAAGGCTTACGGTCCGCAGAGCGATGAATCTTGCAAGATGGCTATCCATGCCGAGACTTCTACTTTCAACCTTACTCTTTTTGACGCTCACGTTAACTTGCTCCGTACGCAGACAGAGGCTATGAGTGCAGCTATAGCTGGCGTAGACTCTATTACCGTTTCTCCTTTTGATAAAGCGTACGAAACTCCCGACGATTTCTCTGAGCGTATAGCTCGTAATCAGCAGTTGCTTTTGAAAGAAGAAGCTCACCTTAACCGTATTGTAGACCCGGCTGGTGGCTCTTATTATATAGAAAACCTTACGGCTTCTATCGCAAAACAGGCATGGGAATTATTCCTGGCTGTAGAAGATGAAGGTGGAATGGTTAGCGCAGTACAGAACGATTCGGTTCAGAAGGCTGTTAACCAGAGCAACAAGGCTCGCCATGAAGCGGTATCTAAGCGTAAAGAGGTATTGCTTGGTACTAACCAGTATCCTAATTTCAGCGAGATGTCGAACGGTAAGACTCCGCTTGAACATCGTTGCGCTTGTGGTGATAATGCTGAAGATACTCCGTTGGTTAAACTCGAAACAGCACGCGCTGCCAGCGAGTTCGAAGACTTACGTTTGCAGACCGAACGTTCAGGCAAGCGTCCTAAGGCGTTTATGCTTACTATCGGTAACTTGGCAATGCGTCAGGCACGCGCACAGTTCTCGTGCAACTTCTTGGCTTGTGCCGGATATCAGGTAATAGATAATCTTGGCTTCCCTAGTGTAGAAGAGGGTATAAAAGCCGCTCTCGAAGCCAATGCCGACATTGTAGTACTCTGCTCTAGCGATGACGAGTATGCAGAATATGCTATACCGGCATATCAGGCTTTAGACGGCAGAGCAATGTTCATAGTAGCGGGTGCACCAGCATGTATGGAAGATCTGAAGGCCGCTGGCATAGAAAACTTCATCCATGTGCGTTGCAATGTGCTTGACACACTGAAAGAGTATAACCACAAGTTAGGAATCAACTAAAGGAAGCAAGATGATGAAACCGAATTTCAAATCAATAGATATATATGCCGGATTCCATCAGCAGAATGGAATGGAATGGCAAAAAGAGAACGGCATCACAGCCAACTGGAAGACGCCTGAGCAAATTCAGGTGAAGCCGGTCTATACTAAAGAAGATCTTGAGGGTATGGAACACTTGGATTATGTGGCAGGTATTCCGCCTTATCTGCGCGGTCCGTATTCTATGATGTATACCTTCCGTCCGTGGACTATCCGTCAGTACGCCGGATTCTCTACCGCCGAAGAGTCTAACGCATTCTATCGCCGTAACTTGGCTTCTGGTCAGAAAGGTCTGTCGGTAGCATTCGACCTTCCTACGCATCGTGGTTACGACCCCGATCATCCGCGTGTAGTGGGCGATGTTGGTAAGGCTGGTGTGTCTATCTGTTCGCTTGAGAACATGAAGGTGCTTTTCGATGGAATTCCATTGAATAAGATGTCTGTATCTATGACTATGAACGGTGCCGTATTGCCTATCATGGCGTTCTATATCAACGCCGGATTGGAGCAGGGCGCTAAGCTTGAAGAAATGGCGGGAACTATTCAGAACGATATCTTGAAAGAGTTCATGGTGCGTAACACTTATATCTATCCGCCTGCATTCTCTATGAAAATCATTTCGGACATATTTGAGTATACTTCGCAGAAGATGCCTAAGTTCAACTCTATCTCTATCTCGGGTTATCACATGCAGGAAGCCGGAGCTACAGCCGATATTGAGTTGGCTTATACCTTGGCCGACGGATTGGAATATCTGCGTGCGGGAGTAGCCGCTGGTATCGATATCGATGCTTTCGCTCCGCGTCTGTCGTTCTTCTGGGCTATCGGTATGAATCACTTTATGGAAATAGCCAAAATGCGTGCCGCACGTATGTTGTGGGCTAAGATAGTGAAGCAGTTTAACCCGAAGAATCCTAAGTCGCTTGCACTGCGTACCCACTCTCAGACTTCGGGATGGTCGCTTACAGAGCAAGACCCGTTCAATAACGTAGGTCGTACTTGTATCGAGGCTATGGCTGCCGCATTAGGTCATACTCAGTCTCTTCATACCAACGCTCTCGATGAGGCTATCGCATTGCCTACCGATTTCTCTGCACGTATCGCACGTAATACTCAGATTTATATACAAGAAGAAACTCAGGTATGTAAGAACGTTGACCCATGGGGAGGTTCTTATTACGTAGAAGCATTGACAGACGAATTGGTTCATCGTGCATGGGAACACATTCAGGAAGTAGAAAAACTTGGCGGTATGGCTAAGGCTATCGAAACAGGTATTCCTAAGATGCGTATCGAAGAAGCTGCAGCGCGTACTCAGGCCCGTATCGACTCGGGTGAGCAGACTATCGTTGGTATCAACAAGTATAGACTGGAGAAAGAAGAACCTATCGACATTCTCGAAGTTGATAATACAGCCGTTCGTCAGGAACAGATTGAGAATCTGCGTCGCCTGAAAGAAGGACGTAATCAGGAAGAGGTGGACAAGGCACTGAAGGCTATCACCGAATGCGTACGTACCGGAAAAGGCAACTTGCTTGAGTTGGCGGTAGAAGCGGCTCACGTACGCGCTACATTGGGTGAAATATCCGATGCTTGCGAAGAGGTAGTAGGACGTTATAAAGCAGTAATCAGAACTATATCAGGAGTGTATTCGTCAGAAAGTAAAAAAGACTCAGACTTTGCAAGAGCTTGCAGTCTGACAGAAGAATTCGCTAAGAAAGAAGGTCGTCGTCCGCGTGTCATGATAGCGAAGATGGGACAAGACGGTCACGACCGTGGTGCTAAGGTAGTAGCTACAGGTTATGCCGACTGTGGTTTCGACGTGGATATGGGACCGTTGTTCCAGACTCCGGAAGAAGCTGCTCGTGAGGCTGTAGAAAACGACGTGCATGCGGTAGGTGTGTCGTCATTGGCAGCCGGACATAAGACTCTTATTCCGCAGATTATCGGTGAATTGAAGAAACTTGGCCGTGAGGATATCCTTGTATTTGCCGGCGGTGTAATTCCGGCTCAGGATTATGATTTTTTGTATCGTGCAGGAGTCGTAGCGATATTTGGTCCGGGTACTTCGGTAGCTAAATCGGCTTGTAAAGTAATGGAATTGTTGCTTGAAACAATAGAATAACAGTTTTTGAGGTTTAAATTAGGGGAGCGGCATTTTTAATAAATGTCGCTCTTTTTTTGTCATTGCGTCACACAAATCATAATTCTTGCCAAACTTCGGCGTCTGTGAGGTGTCATGAAATTCTTTAATGAAGTCGTCTTACTTCGGTCGAGGTAAGCGTTCATATCGGTCGATGTGAACGCTCACATCGTTCGAAGTAAGCATTCACCTCGTTCGAAGTAAGACGACTTTGCTGTAACATGCAGGGCTGACGCATTACTTAATTTCTTCATTATGCCATGGTGCATCTAAAAGTT
>ENA-ORTB01002709-ORTB01002709.1-human-gut-metagenome-genome-assembly--contig:-NODE-2709-length-15651-cov-3.161067_pt1 | contig 15651 bp, 14 predicted proteins | sample MGYA00241905_ERZ509174 | MGnify/ENA primary metagenome ERZ509174 (study PRJEB26280, sample SAMEA2338851) | human gut metagenome | biome: human gut; feature: human-associated habitat; material: faeces... | reverse complement strand
CAGCCGGTCTGGAGATTCTGGAAGTAACATATCAGGGTGAGTGGGTATCCGTAACCGCAAGAAAGCAGGCGTAAGATGTATCGTTTTTTTGTAAAACAAGAACAGATTGATATGAAAGAAAAAAAGATACATATCACAGGCAGTGATGTGAACCATATTAAAAATGTGCTTCGGATGCGTCAGGGAGAGACGATCCTGATCAGTGCAGGTGACAATCTGGAATACACCTGTCTGGTGAGCGAGATGGAAGCAGAAGAAGTAATTGCAGATATCAGTTATGTGCAGGAAGTGGGCATGGAGCTGCCGTCAAAGATTTATCTGTTTCAGGGACTTCCAAAGAGTGACAAGATGGAACTTATCATTCAAAAAGCGGTAGAACTCGGGGTGGCAGAGATTGTGCCGATGGCAACAAAAAGAGCGGTTGTAAAGCTTGATGCGAAGAAGGCGGCAAAGAAAGTACAGCGATGGAATGAGATTGCAAAAAGTGCGGCTAAGCAGTCAAAGAGAGGTCTGATTCCAGAAGTAAAGCCCGTAATGTCTTTTAAAGAAGCTGTGGAATATGGAAAGAGTATGGATATGCTACTCATTCCGTATGAGGATGCCAAGGGAATCGCACATTCCAGAGAAGTGGTAGAAACAGTAAAAGATAAAAAGAGTCTGGGAATTTATATCGGACCGGAAGGTGGTTTTCCGGAAGAAGAGGTTTCTCTTGCGATGAAAGCAGGAGCAGAACCGGTTACACTTGGGCACCGCATTTTGCGGACGGAAACGGCAGGAATGACATTACTTTCTATATTAATGTTTATGTTAGAAGAAGATTGATTTGGTGTAGATAGTAGAAATTTAATTGATGAAAAGTCAAACAGAGGATACTCTGTTTGACGATAGAATTTTAACAGGAGGACAAAATGGCAGGTTCATCATTTGGGACATTGTTTTGTATGACAACATGGGGAGAAACACACGGAAAAGGTGTGGGTGTTGTAGTGGACGGTTGTCCGGCAGGCCTTTCTCTTTGTGAGGAGGATATACAGAAGTATTTGAATAGAAGAAAGCCGGGACAGTCAAAGTACACAACAAAGCGAAAAGAAGATGATAAGGTGGAGATTTTATCGGGAGTTTTTGAGGGAAAGACAACAGGAACTCCAATTTCTATGGCGGTATTTAATAAAGACCAGCATTCAAAAGATTACTCTGCAATCAAGGATATTTACCGTCCGGGCCATGCAGATTATACATTTGATAAGAAGTATGGTTTCCGTGATTATCGCGGTGGCGGCCGTTCTTCAGGAAGAGAGACAACAGCAAGAGTAGCAGCAGGTGCAGTAGCAGCAAAAGTATTAAAAGAACTTGGCATTGAAGTATTTGCTTATACAAAAGCAATTGGGCCAGTTCAAATTGATGAAAATAGATTTTCAAAAGAAGAACGAGATAAGAACGCATTATATATGCCGGATGCACAGGCAGCAGCACAGGCGGAAGAGTATCTTCAGGAGAAAATGAAAGAGTTAGACTCCTGTGGTGGCATTGTGGAATGTGTAATTACAGGAATGCCCGTCGGTGTTGGTGAGCCGGTATTTGATAAATTAAGTGCGAATCTTGGAAAAGCAATTTTATCTATCGGAGCAGTAAAAGGCTTCGAAATCGGAGATGGATTTGCGGCGGCAGCAAGTGCTGGTTCTGAGAATAATGATGATTTTTATAATGATAATGGTACGGTGAAAAAGAAAACGAATCATGCAGGTGGTGTGCTTGGTGGAATGAGCGATGGTTCAGTAATTACATTTCGTGCAGCATTTAAGCCAACTCCATCGATTGCACAGCCACAGCAGACAGTAAATAGAGATGGCAAAGATACAGAAATTGTAATTCACGGAAGACATGACCCGATTATTGTGCCAAGAGCAGTCGTTGTTGTAGAGACAATGGCAGCGGTAACTGTTCTTGATCTGCTGCTTCAGAATATGGGGAGCCGCTTAGATAGCGTAAAAAACTTCTACGAAAATGAGAAAAAATAAGGATAGAGGTTGTACATTTGCTTTGTTTATGATAAAATTAAATTTATGTGTAAAGTTAAGGAGAGTATATGTATAAGTTATTAACGAAAGATGGCATGGCCAAACGAGGAGAGTTTGAGACAGTCCATGGTACGATACAGACTCCTGTTTTTATGAATGTAGGAACAGTAGGAGCAATCAAAGGTGCTGTAAGCACGGATGACCTTCGTACAATCGGAACGCAGGTGGAGCTGTCTAATACCTATCATCTTCATGTAAGAACAGGTGATAAACTGATCAAACAGTTTGGCGGGCTTCATAAATTTATGGGATGGGATAAACCAATCCTTACCGATTCTGGCGGATTTCAGGTGTTTTCTCTGTCAGGTCTTCGAAAGATAAAGGAAGAAGGCGTATATTTCCAGTCACATATTGATGGACATCATATTTTTATGGGACCGGAAGAAAGTATGCAGATTCAGTCTAATCTTGGTTCTACGATTGCGATGGCATTTGATGAATGTCCTTCAAGTCGGGCAGACAGAACCTACATTCAGAATTCTGTTGACAGAACAACAAGATGGTTAGAACGCTGTAAAAAAAAGATGCAGGAATTAAACAGCCTGCCAGATACCGTAAATCCACACCAGATGTTATTTGGTATTAATCAGGGTGGTATTTTTGCGGATATCCGTATCGAGCACGCTAAAAGAATCAGTGAGCTTGATTTAGATGGTTATGCAGTTGGCGGACTTGCAGTAGGAGAGACACATGATGAGATGTACTATATCCTTGATGAAGTTGTTCCATATCTGCCGGAAAATAAACCAACTTACCTTATGGGTGTAGGAACCCCAGCAAATATTATTGAGGCAGTTGACAGAGGAATCGACTTCTTTGACTGTGTATATCCTTCCAGAAATGGAAGACACGGACATGTGTATACGCATCATGGAAAGTTAAATCTTTTTAATAAGAAGTTTGAATTAGACCCCCGCCCAATCGAGGAAGGATGCCAGTGTCCGGCATGTCGGACATACAGCAGAGCCTATATCAGACACCTGCTCAAGGCAAAAGAGATGCTTGGAATGCGTCTTTGTGTTCTTCATAACCTGTATTTCTATAACCATTTAATGGAAGAAATACGTGGAGCAATTGATGAACACCGCTACAAAGAGTTCAAAAAAACCACATTAGAAGGTTTTTTGACACCGGAAGAAGAATACCGGTAATATATTATATAGAAGAATAACGGAGGTAAGGACATGTTATTAGCACAGAGTGCGAGCGCAAGCTCATCTATTACAATGATCATTGCATATGTCATTCTTTTTGGAGCGATTATCTACTTTATGACAATCCGTCCACAGAAGAAGCAGCAGAAAGCAGCAGACGAGATGCATGCAGGAATGCAGGCTGGAGACAGCGTATTGACTACAAGCGGATTCTATGGCGTAATCATCGACATCATGGATGACACTGTAATCGTAGAATTTGGTAACAACCGTAACTGCAGAATCCCAATGCAGAAAGATGCTATTGCAGCAGTGGAGAAGCCAAATCTTACAAAGACAGAAGAAGAGTAATTTCGTTTGAGATAACAGACGAAAAATGAAAAAGCAGATATCCTATATTTGTGACTCTATCACTGCGGGTTGAATGTTCGCCTCCGGGTTCACATTCAATCCTCGCTAAGGCCACAAATATAGGATATCTGTTTTTTGCTAAATTGAAAGTACTCTCCAGTTTAACAAAGACAGAAATTAAGAGACCGCCAATATATAAAAAATGCGCCTTAGAGCAAGCTCTTAATGCGGACGAGCATTAAGAGCGCAGTGATACGAAGCATTTTTTATATATTGGCGGTCTCTTAATTTCGTCTCTCCTGTTCTAAACAGAGAACCCTTTTCATAGGCTATAAAAAAGCCTTTGGTGCAGCCTATGGATGGAATTTCGTATAAAAAATGGATGGAGCGTGCAGCAGGCCTGTTTCTTTCTGCATTAATTGCAGTATTACTCACAATGCTATTTTTAGCAGTGTTTGCATTTGCCATGTTGAAAGGTAATCTTTCCGCTTCCGTAGAAAAAATTGGTTTAATTGTTATGAGTGTGATGGCTTGTTTTGTCGGGGGATTTTTGTGTGGGAAAAAGAATATAAAAAAACGGTATTTATGGGGGCTTGGCGTAGGTGTTTTATATTGCTTGTTTTTTGGAGTAATACGTGTCGGGATGGGGCAGGCATTTGTGACAGATACAACAGCATTTTTTACAATGATGCTTTATTGTGCGGCAGGAGGAATGCTTGGAGGAATGTTAAGCTAAAAAGTTCTTTTCTTACGGGAGGGTTTGTGTTATAATAATCTATAAAGTGTCATCTTAGATGCTTTACATACTAGATCATGAAGTGAGGAGGCGTTATTAATGAAACGTGTAAAGACACTGACCGGAAACAAAACTTACGGTACTACAATGTGTAAAGGTGGATGCGGCGAGTGCCAGACATCCTGCCAGTCTGCCTGCAAGACATCTTGTACAGTAGGTAACCAGACTTGCGAGAGTAATAAATAATTAGAGAGCACAACAGGAAGAATGCTTCCTGATATATGCTTGAAGTAGGGTGGACTGTCTTTTTTGTCAGTTCACCTTATCTCTTGTATGGAAAAGTATGTTTGCAGAGATTACTTTATTGTAAGTTGAAAATATTGTATACAGGAATGTTCTGTATTATATATCTATTTTAAAGTTAGCAGGACATATCTTCAAATTAAAAATATATTTTAGAAAATTAAGTATAAAAAACTATAAAAGAAATAGAAAGGGATATTTAACGTGATTCACCAGTATAAAAATAATGGATATAATATTGTCATGGATGTGTGCAGTGGTGCCATTCATGTTGTTGATGATGTAACTTATGATGTCATTGCTTTATATGAAGAAAAAAGCTTAGAAGAAATAGAAAATGAACTTTCTTACAGCAAGGAAGATATTGAGGAAGCATATAAAGAGGTAACTTCTTTAAAAGAAGAGGGACTTTTATTTACAGAAGATATTTATGAAGACTATATTAAAGAGGTAAAGAGCAGAAAGACAGTAGTAAAGGCACTTTGCCTGCATATTGCGCATGATTGTAATCTTGCCTGCCGCTATTGTTTTGCAGAAGAAGGAGAGTATAAAGGACACCGTGAACTTATGAGTGCAAAGGTTGGAAAGGCTGCCCTTGATTTCCTTGTAGCCAATTCTGGAAACCGTCATAATCTTGAAGTTGACTTCTTTGGCGGTGAGCCAACAATGAACTTCGGTGTTGTAAAGGAAGTTGTAGAATATGGACGTTCTCTTGAAGAAAAACATAACAAACATTTCCGTTTCACTTTGACAACCAATGGTGTGCTGTTAAATGACGAGATTATGGAATTTGCCAATAAAGAAATGGACAACGTTGTTTTAAGTGTCGATGGACGTAAAGAAATCCATGATTACATGCGTCCTACAAGAAATGGTAAGCCAAGCTATGACCTTATCATGCCGAAGTTTATCCGTTTTGCAGAGTCCAGACATCAGCAGAAATACTATGTAAGAGGAACATTTACCAATAGAAATCTTGATTTTTCCAAAGATGTTCTTCATCTTGCAGACTTAGGATTTGAACAGATTTCCATGGAACCAGTTGTTGGACAGCCAGAAGAGCCGTACGCAATTCAGGAAAAAGACCTTCCACAGATTTTTGATGAGTATGACAGACTTGCAAAAGAAATGATTAAGAGAGAAAAAGCAGGAAAAGGCTTTAATTTCTTCCACTTTATGATTGACCTTACAGGTGGTCCATGTGTAGCAAAAAGACTTTCCGGCTGTGGAAGCGGAACAGAGTATTTAGCAGTAACACCATGGGGAGATTTATATCCTTGTCACCAGTTTGTAGGAGAAGAGAAATTCCTTCTTGGTAACGTTTTTGATGGAATCAAGCGTACCGATATTTGTGACGAATTCCGTTCCTGCAACGTATACACAAAGAAAAAATGTAAAGACTGTTTTGCGAGATTCTACTGTAGCGGCGGCTGTCCTGCAAACTCTTATAATTTCCATGGAACAATTGATGATTCTTATGATTTAAGTTGCGATATGGAGCGTAAGAGAGTAGAATGCGCAATTATGATTAAGGCTGCATTAGCAGATACAGAAGGCGAAGAAGAATAGATGGAAAAGTGGTTTATCGCTTCAAAAAGAGCAGATTTTAATAAAATTGGTGAGATATTTCATATCAGCCCGGTAACGGCGCGTCTGATGAGAAATAGGAGCTTAACAACAGTTAGGGAAATGCAGCGTTATCTTTATGGTTCTCTGTCTGATTTATATGATTCTCATCTTTTGAAAGATGCCGATAAGGGAGCGGAAATCATAAAAGAGAAGATAGAAACAGGCAAAAAGATTCGGATTATTTCGGATTATGATGTAGATGGTGTTTCATCAAACTATATTTTATATCAGGGATTAAAACGCTGTGGTGCGGATGTTGATTATAAGATTCCTGACCGTGTGGAAGACGGTTATGGAATTAATGAACATCTGATAGAAAAGGCAGCAGAGGACGGAATTGATACGATTATCACCTGTGACAATGGAATTGCGGCAGCAGAACAGATTGCTTATGGAAATTCTTTAGGACTCACCCTGATTGTGACAGATCATCATGATATTCCGTTTCAAAGGCAAGAAGATGGAAGCATTTCTTATAATTTGCCGTCAGCCGCTGCCGTTATTAATCCGAAGCAAAAAGATTGTCCGTATCCATTTGAAAATATATGCGGAGCGGTTGTTGTCTACAAGTTTATTCAGGTGCTTTATGATTTGTTTGGAATTGACCGTAGAGAAAGTGAAGTATTTCTTGAGATTGCGGCGATGGCAACAGTCTGTGACGTTATGCCATTGTGTGATGAGAACCGTATTATCGTAAAGGAAGGCCTGCGACGGATACAGCATACGAATATTACCGGGCTGCAAGCTTTAATTGAGGCAAATCATCTTGAAGAAAAAAAGATATCTTCTTATCACTTTGGATTTATTCTCGGTCCGTGTATTAATGCTTCCGGTCGTTTGACCTCTGCAAAAGATGCGTTAGAACTTCTTCTATGCGAAGATAAAGAACTTTGCAGGCAGAAAGCAGAAGCACTCACACAGCTAAATGCAGAGCGAAAAGAAATGACAGCTAACGGGGTAAAAGCTGCAAAAGAATATCTCGAAAGCACGGGACATGCAAACGATAAGGTACTTGTTGTATATCTTCCAAACTGTCACGAAAGTATCGCCGGAATTATTGCCGGAAGAATGAAAGAACATTACCATAAGCCAGTATTTGTCATCACAAGAACAAAAGAAGGATTAAAAGGCTCTGGCCGTTCTATCGAAGCCTATCATATGTATAAGGAAATGAACAAAATCAAGGAATGTTTCGATAAATTCGGTGGGCACCCGATGGCAGCAGGATTTTCTATGCAGGAAGACCGCTTAGAAGAATTCCGGGAAAAATTAAATGCCAACGCAACCCTTACCGAAGATGATTTCGCAGAAAAAGTTCACATTGATGTAGCCTTGCCGATATCTTATTTATCCGAAAGTCTCATCAATGAATTTGAATTACTAGAACCATTTGGAAATGAAAACACAAAACCGCTCTTTGCACAAAAAGACCTTTACATAAAAGGAATGCGGGTACTCGGAACAACAGGCAGATGTTTAAAACTCTTCCTGTCGGATGCCAATGGAACAAGCATAGATGCCATGTATTTTGGAGAATCCGATGTATTTTTAGAAGAACTCATCTCTTTTTGTGGAAAAGAAGAGGCACAGAGAATTCAAAAAGGCCTGTCACATCATATATGGATGGATGTGACTTATTATCCACAGGTAAATGAATGGCGAGGGCAGAAGAATATCCAAATCGTCATCCAGAATTATCGTTTTAAAAATTTATGAGATAAATTTTTTAGTGCTTCTTTCGCATATTTTTTCGTCTGTTTAGATTCCCAATTAATAAAAAACTATCCTAATTTGACAAATAAGGCGAGAATCAATAGAATAATATGAGGATGAAAAGAGAGATACATCAAAATCGCTATGAATTAAGAGATAGATAAGGAGAAAATATGGAACAGGAGAAAAAACAGCCAGATGTCAGATTGATAGGATTAGATTTAGATGGAACAACGCTCACTTCAGATAAGGTGTTAACTCCACATACAAAGGAAGTACTTGAGAAATGTCTTGCGGAAGGGATTCAGGTTTTACCGGCAACAGGAAGAGTAAAATCGGGTATTCCAGAGTATTTAACACAGATTGAAGGAATGAGATATGTTATTTTATCCAATGGTGCAAGTGTATTAGATTTAAAAGAGGATAAAGTTCTTTATCAGAATTGTATTCCGTGGGAGAGAGCATTGGAGTTATTCGATGTGTTAGAAACATATGATACATTTTATGATATTTATGCATTAGGAGCTGGCTGGTGTGAGGCTCGCTTTTATGATAATGTAGAAAACTATGGAATTGAGAAACATATCGAGAAGCTGGTTCGTACATCACGCAATCGTATTGATGATTTAAGAGAGTGGATGAAAGAAAATAAAGCTCCAGTGGAGAAGATAAATATGTTCTTTGCAAAGGAAGAAGACAGACAGAGAGCTTTCCGTGAACTTGGACAGATAGAAGATTTGGCGGTTACCTGTTCTCTTGGTAATAATCTTGAGATTAATGGGGCAACTTGTAATAAAGGAGATGCGATGCTCAATCTTGGAAAAATTCTTGATATTCCGATAGAAAGTATTATGGCGTGCGGCGATGGCAATAACGATTTTGAGATGGTTAAGATGGCTGGTGTCGGTGTTGCTATGAAAAACGGAGAAGAGTCTTTGAAAGAGGTTGCAGATTTTGTGACAAAGACAAATGATGAGGAGGGCGTAGCATACGCTATCGAGCATTTTTGTAATGTGTAAGTAGAAATAAACGTTTTTCTGTTGTTTTTTACATAAAAAATCTGTTATAATTAATCATAAGAAGAAAAAGCGCGAAGATAAAAGTCTGTGCTTAATAGTTTTATGCCTGATTTGGGGGCAGAAAGGGTGGACAAAGTGAAAAAACTTGAAGATTATGTCATTAATATTCCAGATTTCCCAAAGCCGGGAATTATTTTCAGAGATATTACCTCTATTTTACGTGATCCGGAGGGACTGAAACTTAGCGTACATGAATTAATGCATTGCTTAGAGGGAACAGAGTTTGACGTAGTTGTTGGAGCGGAATCCCGTGGATTTTTATTTGGTATGCCTCTTGCTTACAATAAAAGCAAGGGATTTGTTCCTGTCCGTAAGAAAGGAAAGCTGCCAAGAGAGACTGTAAGCAAAGAATATGCTTTAGAGTATGGAACAGCAGAGATTGAAATCCATAAAGAGGACATTCGTCCAGGACAAAGAATCGTATTTGTAGATGACCTTTTAGCAACTGGTGGAACAGCAAAGGCTGCGATTGATCTGATCGAAGAACTTGGTGGCGTTGTCGTAAAGGTTCTGTTTGTTATGGAACTTGAGGGATTGCATGGCCGTGATGTATTAAAAGGCTATGATGTAGAGTCTGTTATTACTTATCCTGGAAAGTAATTTTGAAGGAAAAGAAACTGTGTGGATGGAATTTTTCGGAAACACAGTTTTTCTTTGTGTAAAAATTGTTCTGTAGTTATAAATTTGAATTTTCATTTGCAATTTCTTTCTTTAAATCCTGCATTTTGCTTTACAAAAAGAAGAAAATGGAGTATTATGAAATATACTTAATTTTACAGAATAGGTGGAAGAATAGAGTGGAACATTTAAATTTATTACAGAGAATAGAGAAGAAGTCTTCCGAGTTCAGTAAAGGACAGAGAAGACTGGCTCAGTATATTACAGAGAACTATGATATTGCGGCATATCTTACCGCTTCAAAGCTTGGAAAGGAAGCAGGAGTCAGTGAGTCTACAGTGGTTCGTTTTGCTTATCAGCTTGATTACGAGGGATATCCAGAGCTGCAGAAGGCAATTCAGGTTATTGTAAAGACAAACTCAAACTCCATTCAGAGAATGTCCCTTTCCTCAAAAAGATATCAGGAAAAAGGTGTATTAAAGAGTATTTTGTATACAGATTCAGAGCGGCTTCGCGATACGATTCAGAGCGGTGTAGATGAGGAAGAATTTGACAGATCCGTTATGCTTATCAATGATGCAAGAAGATTATATATTTTAGGTGCGAGAAGTGCGGCTTATCTTGCCGGTCTGATGGGATATTATTTTAAGATGATGTTTGACAATGTAATTATCGTAGATGCCAACAGCACGTCCGAGACATTAGAGCAGATTTACGATATCAGTGATAAGGATGTTATGATGGGAATTACTTTTCCAAGATATTCAAAGAGAACCATCTGTGCGCTTCAGTATGCGAAGAATCATGGAGCGAAGACAATCGCACTTACCGACAATATGCAGTCTCCAATTGTAGAGTATGCAGATTGTAAATTGATTGCAAAGAGTGATGTAATGACAATCGTGGATTCTTTAGTATGTCCGTTAAGTGTGGTGAATGCGATGGTTACAGCGATTGCATTGCTTCGTAAGGATGATGTAGAGAAGCGTCTTATGGCACTTGAAGAACTCTGGAACGAGTATGATGTTTATAACAGGAGTTTACTATAATGAACAAAGTAATTATTGTAGGCGGAGGGGCAGCCGGTATGATGGCTGCCATTTCTGCGTCTAAAGAGGGGAAAAAGGTCTGCATTCTTGAAAAGAACGAAAAACTTGGCAAGAAGCTTTTTATTACGGGGAAAGGCAGATGCAATATTACAAATGCCTGTCCGGCAGACGAATTTCTTACTCATGTGGTAACAAATCCAAGATTTTTATACAGTACATTTTCTCAGTTTAATAATGAGGATATGATGGACTATTTAGAAGAAATTGGTCTTCCGATAAAGACAGAGAGAGGACAGAGAGTATTTCCACAGTCCGACCGGTCTTCGGATGTAATTGATGCATTAAAGAAACAGTGTAAAAAAGGCGGGGTACAGATTTACTATCACACAGAAGTAAAAGAACTGCTTTTTGATGAAGAAAAAGAAAACTGTGTCGGTGTACTTTTGTCTGACGGAAAGAAAATGATGGGAGATTCTGTTATCCTTGCCTGCGGCGGCTTTTCCTACGCTTCTACCGGTTCCAATGGATCGGGATATACACTTGCAAAGCAAGCAGGACATAAGATTAAGTCTATAGAACCATCTTTAGTTCCATTTGAGATGAAAGAAATGTGGTGCAAAGATTTGATGGGACTTACTTTAAAGAATATAGGGGTGCGTATCAAAGCAAAGAAAAAGACAGTTTATGAAGGATTTGGAGAATTTCTCTTTACGCATTTTGGAGTGAGTGGTCCGCTTGTTCTTACGGCAAGTACCTGTCTTGGCAAATATCAGAAAGAGTTAGAGGCAGGCGAATTAAAACTGATTCTTGATTTAAAAGCCTCTCTTACCCCGGAACAGTTAGACAAACGTTTTTTAAGAGAATTTGACACTTATCGTAATAAAAATATTTCTAATGTGATGGAACGTCTTCTTCCAAAGAAAATGATTCCTGTTTTTTTAGAAGAAGCACAGATTCCGGAAGATAAAAAGATAAGAGACATCAGCAAAAAAGAAAGAAGGCATATGATTGAGCTGATGAAGAATTTCGAGATGCATATCACAGGAGTCCGTGGCTTTAATGAGGCAATCGTCACGAGAGGCGGAGTAAATGTAAAAGAAATTAATCCGTCTACAATGGAGTCTAAAAAAGTAAAACATTTATTTTTTGCCGGAGAAATGATGGATTTAGATGCTGTCACAGGCGGCTATAACCTGCAGATTGCATGGACAACAGGCTACGTAGCAGGTAAAAATGCGTAAAGAAAACGTAAAATTTAAAAAATTATAAAAAAGACTTTAAAACACTAAGTACTCCGTTTTCCCAGTAAGGCGCACAGGTGTGTTTTGCGGCTGCGATAACTTCCTGGCGGGCATTTGACACGGCGTAGCTTATACCGGCATTTTGAAGCATCTCAATATCATTTAGATTGTCACCGAAACAGCATACCTCGTCCGGAAGCAGGTCGAATCTGTCTATTAGGTATGAGAGTGCAGTCCATTTGCTGACACCCTTTGCGTTGCAGTCTACCCATTCCTTGCCGGCGGCTGCCAGGTGAGCTTTTTTATTCCATGCCGGAATGAAAACCGGTGTACACAGCTCTTCGCATTTGTCGGGATGAAAGACAGTGAATTTGATGATGTCATTTCGGTCAAGCCTTGTGATGTCATCAACCTCACGCATCTCGAAGCCGTATGAATCACGAAGCAGGTGAAAGACTGGGCTGCCACCATCCTCTGCAAAGCAGAAATCAGGAGTAGCAGCAAAGTAATCGCATGCAGGCAGCTCATCGCGTACCATCCGGCACATGCCCTTCCATATATCCTCGTCCATAGGATAGGTTTTTAGGATTTCCTTTGGAGTGCGCACGACTGTTCCTCCGTCTGTTATATACAAAAGCTTGTGCTTTATCGGAGCAAACAGCTTAAATTCGCTTGAAAACTGTCTGCCGGAACAGACTACAAATATTATTCCTTTGTCTATGAGCCTGTCGATGACAGACATGTACTCAGGATCTATGAGCAGTGAGCCGTCCTTTAAAAGTGTTCCGTCTATATCTGTTGCTATTAGTTTTATCATTATTTATCTCCCCGGGCGTATATCTTTTGAATATTCAACTATATCATTATAAGAAATTATAATCTCATATGCAAGGGACTTATAGTGTATTTATTACTGTTTGTGAAAGAAAAAACAGAACAAAAAAACAGAATATATTGAAAGTTTCCTACTCATATTGTATAGTAGTAATACTGGCTTCATCTTCAATGCGTTGAAGCAATGAAAACTAAGGGGACGATATTTACTATGATAGTAGCACTTATTGAAAAAGTTTATTCTTTCTTGTGGGGAGATCTGATACACATTCCACTGCCCGGCGGTGGGAGCGTGGGAATCTCACTGCTCATAATTCTTTTGATTCCGACAGGAATTTATTTCACTGTAAGGACAAGACTTTTACCAATCAGAATGTTTCCGGACATGATAAAGGCGCTGACAGGTAAAAAGGAAAATAAGGACAGCCTGTCCACGTTCCAGACACTCATTGTCTCTACGGCGACGAGAGTGGGCATGGGTAATCTGGTTGGTGTTGTGGCTGCCATATCAGTGGGAGGCGCAGGTGCGGTTTTCTGGATGTGGATAACAGCCATTATAGGTTCATCCACGGCTTTTGTGGAGGCTACACTGGCACAGCTTCACAAGGAGCCGGATCCACTGTACTCAGGCTATCGTGGAGGTCCGGCGTATTACATACACCATTACTTTGAGGATAAATCAGGCAAAAAGAAAAAACATGTTATTATAGCTGTTTTGTTTGCTATATCCGGACTAATCTGCTGGTGTGGCATAAGTCAGGTTATAAGCAATTCAGTTACATCGTCATTTGAAAATGCATTTGGCATACCACCTATTTACACTACCGTAATTTTAGTTGTAGTGGCTGCTGTAATAGTGCTTAGGAAAAATGCTACGGTAAAGGTGCTTGACATAGTTGTTCCTATCATGGCGGTGTGCTATTTTGCCATAACCATTTTTATCATAATTAAAAATATAGGCATGATGCCATCGGTTTTTTCAAGGATATTCGAGGAAGCCTTCGGTATCAGGCAGGTGGCTGCGGGAGGCTTTGGAGCGGTGCTCATGAATGGTGTAAAGAGAGGTCTTTTTTCAAATGAGGCAGGCTCAGGCTCAGCTCCATGCGCTGCAGCGGCGGCAGAGTGCGATACTCCTGTAAAGGCAGGACTGACGCAGGCGCTCGGTGTATTTATAGATACGATAGTGATTTGCAGCTGTACGGCAATGATCATGCTAACTGCACCGGAGAATATAGTGGCAGGGAAAGAGGGCATGGATTTATTACAGTCAGCTATGAGGTATCATCTTGGAGATTTTGGAGTTATTTTTATAGCAGTCACATTGTTTTTATTCAGCTTTTCCACCTTCCTTGGTATACTTTTTTATGCAAGGAGTAATGTTGCGTACCTGTTTGGGGATAACTGGATTTCACAGACCATGTACAAGGTGCTGGCTCTTGTTATGCTGTTTGTAGGCGGTATCGCGGCATACACATTTGTCTGGGATCTCGGAGATGTAGGAATCGGTCTTATGACTATATTCAATACAGGTATTCTCTATCTGATGGGTGGACAGGCAATAAGGGAGCTGCGAGTCTTTGAGGAGAGTAATAAAGCAAAAAGCAATAGTCAATGCTCACAGCAGGGTGATAACGTAACGCAATAACAATAGGAGATATATAAATATGAAAAGAGAATCATTTAAATCACGTCTGGGATTTATACTGGTAAGTGCAGGATGCGCTATAGGCATAGGCAATGTATGGCGTTTTCCGTATGTGACAGGTCAAAACGGTGGCGGTATTTTTGTACTGTTTTACCTTATATTTCTGGTATGCATGGGACTTCCGGTGCTTACGATGGAGCTTGCTGTAGGCCGAGCCAGCAGAAAAAGTGCTGTGATGAGCTACAAGGCTCTTGAGAAAGAGGGCAGTAAATGGCATATTCACGGATGGATAGCCATGCTTGGCTGCTACATGCTCATGATGTATTACACAACAGTCTCAGGCTGGATGGTTGCGTATTTCTTTAAATTCCTAAAGGGAGATTTTACATCAGGTATGAATACTGATGACACGGCAGCTGCATTTGGAAACCTGCTTGCAGAACCCAAGCAGATGGCTTTCTGGATGATAGTTACGGTTGTGCTTGGCTTTTTGGTGTGCAGCCGTGGTCTGCAGAATGGGCTCGAGAAAATCAGTAAATTTATGATGAGTGCTCTGCTTTTGCTTATAATTGTTCTTGCGGTGCACAGTATCACGCTTTCAGGGGCGTTGGAAGGAGTGAAATTCTATCTTGTTCCAAATCTGGATGCGGTTTCTGAAATTGGAATAAAGAATGTCATAACAGCAGCCATGAATCAGGCGTTTTTTACGCTGAGTCTGGGTGTGGCCGCAATGGAGATATTCGGCAGCTATATGGGAAAGGACTGCACTCTTGCAGGTGAGGGTGCCAAAATATGTGCTCTTGATACATTTGTGGCTATAATGTCAGGCCTTATCATTTTCCCGGCTTGCTTCAGCTATGGGGTGGAGGTAGGCGCAGGACCAAGCCTTATCTTTATCACTTTGCCAAATGTGTTTGTAAATATGCAGGGAGGCCGCATATGGGGCTGTCTTTTCTTCTTGTTTATGACCTTTGCCAGCTTTTCAACCGTTATTGCGGTATTTGAGAATATCATGTCGTTTGCCATTGATATGTTTGGCTGGTCCAGAAACAAGGCTGCGCTAATAAATGGTGTGATAATACTTATTGCAAGTATGCCGTGTGTACTTGGATACAATGTGTGGAGTAATCTGCACCTCATAGGAGGCAGGGATGTGCTTGACAGCGAGGACTTTATGGTAAGCAATCTGCTTCTCCCGATTGGCTCACTGGTTTATCTGCT
>ENA-ORTB01002708-ORTB01002708.1-human-gut-metagenome-genome-assembly--contig:-NODE-2708-length-15651-cov-5.998589_pt1 | contig 15651 bp, 21 predicted proteins | sample MGYA00241905_ERZ509174 | MGnify/ENA primary metagenome ERZ509174 (study PRJEB26280, sample SAMEA2338851) | human gut metagenome | biome: human gut; feature: human-associated habitat; material: faeces... | reverse complement strand
CGGATGAGGACTACATTGCGGACAATCTCCGCAAGCTCAACACCTTCCCGGATGTCAGCCGCAAGCATTGGGCGTATTACGCCGTCATGGAAGCTGCCAACGCCCACACCGCCGTGCTGGGCGAGAACGAAAGCTGGAGCAAGTAAATTGTATCCCCCTGCGGGTGGTCTGAGAGCAGACCACCCGCACTTTTTAACTAAACCTAACCATTAAAAAAAGGAGCACTGAATATGCTGAAAATCACTGCCATTGGCAATCTGACCCACGATGTGGAACTGAAGATGAACGAGAATACCGGCAAACCCTACGCTATCCTGCGCATCGCCTCGGACCGCCGCTACAAGGATAAGGACGGCAACAAGCTCACCGATTTTATCTCCATCAAGGTGCGCGGCCCTCTGGCCGAGCGCTGCGCGGCGTTTGCGTGGAAGGGCTGTAAGCTGGCAGCCACCGGCGATTTCGAGACCATCACCTTCGCGGACGATCCCCAGCGCCAGCCCGGTTTCCTCATCAAAGCCAGCGATGTGGAATTCCTGTCTCCCCGCAAGGCGGAGGACGCGGCACAGGCGGTGGAGGATATGTCCGCCAGTGAGGACGCCGCCTGATGAAAAACACCGGGATCACATACACCAGCGCAGAGCGCAGTCCTGTGATCCTGCCGGAGATGGCCGAACTGCTCCCGCCTTTGAGCGCGGAGCAGTCTGCCGCTCTGGAAGAGGATCTGCTGCGAAACGGCTGTTACTCCCCCATCATCGTCAATGAGGACATGGTGATCGTGGACGGGCATAACCGTCAGTCGCTGTGTGAAAAGCATGGCCTGCCCTATACGATGGCGGTATTTTCCTTTGAGGATCTGCTGGAAGCCAAGCAGTGGGCGCTGGACACGCAGAAGGGACGCCGCAATCTGGAAAAGTGGGAGCTGGGCAAGATCGCGCTGAAGCTGAAGCCGGAGATCGAGGCGAAAGCCAGGGCAAACCAAGGAACACGCACAGACCTTTCGGCAACATTGCCGGAAAGTTCCGATACTGTGGACACCCGCAAGGAGCTGGCAGAAGCAGTCGGCTTGGGTGAGCGCACCATGGGCAAGGTCATGCAGATCGATGAGAACGCCCCGGAGGTCATCAAGGAGGCTCTGGATAAGAAGGAACTTTCCATCAACAAGGGTTATGACCTGACCCGGCAGCTTCAGGACCTGCCGGAAGAGCAGCGGGAGCAGGCGGCCGCCGAAGCGCTGGAATACGAAAAAGCGAAAAAAGAACTGAAAAAGCAGGACGCCGAGATCGACCGGAAAGGAAAGATCTCGGCGCTTTTCTGCAAAGCGTATGAAAAAGCCGTCCTGCTGACGCCGTCCGAAGAAAATATCCGCTGCTGGACGGACGGGACGCGGATGACCCCGGAGGAAATGCGGGATACCGTAAAGGAATCCCGCGAGCTGGCGGAGGTGTTCCGGACGATTGCGGATATCATCGAGCAGAAGATCCTGCCCGCGGATTGGAGGTGTGCCGATGCAGAAAGCGAAGAAAACGATGCCCAGCCGGACGGGAATCCCACCTGACGCGCAGGCGGAGATTTTGCAAAAGCTGTCTGCCGAGACGAAGATCACTTCCTGTGAGATCGCGGAGATCTTGAAAAAGCATGATGTCTGCGGAGATATGGATGCGCTCCAAGACGCCTACCGGAAACGGCTGGGACAGCGTCTCCTGTCCGGCATCCGGGACGAGAACGGCAAGCGAGAAATCCTCTCCACCAGCGGCGGCGAGTATGTCATCGTAGACTGCTGCAATGACCCGCAGAAGCTGAAAGCCATCCAGCGCCGCATTCAGGCGCAGATGAATGGGCTGGATGTGTCTGCCGGGAAGGTGCGCGGACGGGTCCATCTCTTGGAACGTTTTGCGGGCTGGGTAAGAAAGGAGCGGTCAGATGGAGCGGCATGAGGAAATGCTGTCCCCGGAGGAACAGTATGCGCAGCTTGCGCCGACGCTGGACACAGACGGCTTCTCGTTGTATGCCGCCGCGGAAGAAATCACCGGGCTCAAGGTCCATGAAGAATTTCCCTATGAGGATAACCATGGAATGTTTGAGATGGCAGACGGACACACGCTGCTGCGGTATCTGGAAGCGGCATACTTTGGGACCGTTACCTGGGAGATCGTCCCCGGCACGCCCTATGAGCGTGCTATTCTCGGTGAAGTGGATAAGACCACACCGGAGTATCGCACGTTTTATCAAAAGATCTGCGCGGGTGCGGCAGCGCACATCAAAAAACGTATTGGGAAGGAGATGAAGAATGTGAAGGAACCGATCTCAGAGATCAACAAAGAATCCTTCTGGGACCTGATCCATGATGCAAAAATCGCCTGCGGGCAGGATATGGACGTCATGCTGGCCTATCTGAAAGACCGGCTGGTTTCTATGGGACACACGCAGGCACAGAATTTCCACGACATCATCCACGCCTATGAAGATCTCGCGGACAAGTTCGGCTTGTGGGACGCGGCAGGGATCATGAAGGAATACGGCTGCAGCGATGACGGTTTTATCGATTTTCGCGCCTGGCTCATCGCACAGGGGCGCGAAGTCTATTTTGCCGCGTTGGCAGACCCGGACAGCCTTGCGGATGTCGTTCCCTACGGCGATTGCCGCTTTGAGCAGTTGAGCTATGTCGGGGACTATGCCTACGAGCAGCTTACCGGGAAAAGCGCCTATGATCAGACAGATTGGAGCGCATATGAAGCGCTTTTGATGAAGCTGGAACAGGATATCGTCTATAAGGACGGCATCGAGTTTCCCAGAGAGGGCGCGGATCTGAAGAAATATCTGCCCCGGCTCTGTGCGAAGCATCCGGAGTGGGACGGTCAAACGCGCTGGAATCCGCAGCTGAAGGAGATCCGGGATCTGATCCATGCCGGAAAGGACTATGACCGGCGCCAGACATCAAATAAGAAGAAACGCAGCCGTGGAGGTGAAGCAAGATGAGCGAGTCCATGATTGTTGGTGTTGACCACGGCTATGCCGCTATGAAAACGGCCCATTTCTCGTTCCCCTCCGGCCTGGTGGCGTATGAGCACGAGCCATATACGCTGAAGGACGTGCTGGAATACGGCGGAAAATTCTATGTGGTGGGCAGCGGGCGTCAGGCGCTTCAGAAGAACAAAACGCAGACAGAGGACTACTACCTCCTTACGCTGGCAGCCATCGCAAAGGAGCTCTCCTTTCGTCATGCGGAGCCTGCGGCCGAGATCCATCTGGCGGCCGGACTGCCTCTCACCAGCTTCGGACGGGAGAAAAATGCATTCCGGGACTATCTGCTCCGGGATGGGAAAACGGTGAATTTCCGCTATGAAGGGCAGGACTATTCCATCGCTATCCGCAAGGTGTCGCTGTTCCCGCAAGGTTATGCCGCAGTCTTGACCCAGAGCATCCTGCTGGATGAGCCTTCTGTGATCGTGGCGGATATTGGCGGATGGACCGTGGATCTGATGCGCCTGGACAACCGTATTCCCAATGCATCGACCTGCCGCAGTCTGGAACTCGGTATGATCCGCTGTCTGGATGAGATCGGTGAGCAGATCCGCCGCACGCTGGGCCTGTCTATGACGGCGGCACAGATGGAAAGCGTGCTGCGCGGCGATGCTGTCCATATCAACGAGGATGCCAGAAAAATTATTGACCGGCAGGCAGACGCCTATGTCCATCGCCTGCTCTCCGCCATTACGGAGAGCGGACTGGATACCCGCGCCATGCCTGCTGTTTTTCTGGGCGGCGGCGCGGCGCTGCTGAAGCGGACTGTATCCGCCGCGGACGGCCTTTGCCGCCCAGTCATCCTTGACGATGTATCCCTCAACGCCAAAGGCTATGAGCGGCTGGCAGAGCGGCTCACAAAGAACGATGAGCAGTAACAAAAAGCGGATCAATCTGTCCTTTTCCATGTCCTCACCCATCCAGCGCGGGGCGTGGAAGAAACTGACGGAGATCCCCGCAGGACAGCGCACCGCCGCGGTCTGCCGCATGGTCTGTGAGTATAAAGCGCAGCAGGAATTGCTGGATGCCGTTCGCCAGACCATCCGGCAGGAACTGCGGGGTGCGCAGCTTACCAAAGAAGAAGCGCAGGATAGCGGCGGCGCCGGAGATGTAGATGAAAGCGTCCTCGGCTTTTTGCTTGCCCTGCAGGAAGGAGATGAGATGACCTGATCCGATATTTTGATATGTTCGCCGGCATCGGCGGCTTCCGCACGGGATTGACCCGCGCGGGCGGTTTCCGGTGTGTAGGACACTGCGAGATCGACAAATACGCCAATGCCAGCTATGAGGCCATTTATGAGCCGGGAAAGGAGGAACGATATTATCACGATGCCACAAAAATCGACCCCGCAGACCTGCCGGACTTCGACCTCCTGTGCGGAGGATTCCCTTGTCAGGCATTTTCAATCGCTGGCAGAAGAAAGGGCTTTGACGACACCCGCGGCACTCTCTTCTTTGAAATTGCCCGATTGGCTCAATCCAAACGACCTTCGTATCTTCTGCTCGAAAACGTTCCGGGACTGCTGTCGCATGACAAAGGCCGGACGTTTTCTGTCATACTCGCCACGCTTAATGACCTGGGGTATCGCGTGGAATGGATGGTGCTTAACAGCAAACATTTTGGAGTCCCGCAATCCAGAAGGCGGCTGTTCCTTATCTGCTATCTTGATCCCCGATGCGCCGGAAAAATATTTCCTGTCTTCGGCACAGGTGGAAAAGCTCTTATACAAGTCCTCGGAGGCTCGCAAGGCTCCCGTGTCTACGACGCAGACGGAATAGCCTGCACGCAGACTGCCGGCGCTGGAGGTGTGGGCGGCAAAACAGGATTGTATATCATTCCGCAGGACAGGCCCTTTGTGGATCTATGTGCCGGGGAGGCGAGACAAACGAAGACCGCCCGCTGTCTCACCGCCCGTTATGGTCAGACAACGCTGTCCAATCATAGAGCAGAGCGTTCCGGCGTTCTGCTCATCAAGGAAGCCACGAAAAAAGGCTATAAAGAGGCGAATCCCGGTGACAGTGTCGATCTTGGCTTTTCCGGGAGCAATACCCGCCGTGGTCGTGTGGGACAGGATATCGCACACACATTGGAAACGAGCTGCATCCAGGGCATCGTGGAACGTGGCGGACGCATCCGGCGTCTGATGCCGCGGGAGTGTCTGCGGCTGCAGGGCTTCGATGAGTGGCAGATCGACCGCATCCTCGCCATCCAGTCTGATGCACAGGCGTATAAGCAGGCAGGCAACAGCGTCACCGCCAATGTCATTGAGGCCATCGGGCGCCGTATCCGGGAGGTGGATGCGGAACTGAAAGCCGGTGCTGCCGCATGATCGGGCTGAAGGATCAGTGCTTCGGCGTGGAAGTTGAAATGACCGGCATCACCCGTGAGCAGGCGGCAACAGCGCTGGCCGCGTATTTTGCAACGGACGCCCGCTATGTGGGCGGCGCTTACGATAAATGGTGTGTGACAGATCGGGACGGCAAAGAGTGGACAGTCATGAGTGACTCCAGCATCCACGGGGAGCAGAAGATCGGCAGCGGCTATCGTGCAACAGGTGACTACAGATACCGCGTGGAGATGGTAACGCCAAAGCTCACCTATGCGGAACTGCCCAAGCTGCAGGAGTGTGTCCGGCAGGTACGCCACGCAGGAGCCAAGGCCAACAGCTCCTGCGGCATCCATGTCCATGTGGACGCCGCAAACCATAACCGGCAGAGTCTGAAAAACCTCATCGGCATTATGTACTCCAAGGAGGATATCCTGTTCAAAGCGCTGCAGGTCAATGAAAGCCGGGCGTCCCGCTGGTGCCAGAAGGTGCGGGAACCCATGCTGAAGCAGGCACGCAGGCTCTCGTCGGATGAGACAAGGGATCTGACGCAACTGGAGAATATCTGGTACGAGGGAGATAACGGCAGCGCAGACCACTATAACTGGACCCGCTATTACGCACTGAATCTGCATTCGGTCTTTTACCGGGGGACGGTGGAATGGCGCTGCTTCAATTCCACGCTCCACGCGGGAAAAGTTGCTGCCTATGTGAATCTGTGCCTTGCCATCTCCGCCCAGGCTATCGCCCAGCGCAGCACGGTCATGCGCAAGACCCACAGCGACAATGAACTGTTCACCTTCCGGGTCTGGTTGGTGCGGTTGGGGCTCAACGGCGAGGAATTCAAGCATACCCGTGACCACCTGTTGGCAAATCTGGACGGTGACCGTGCATGGCGTTTCGATAAGGACAGCTATGCAGTCAACAAAAAGAAGAAAAAATCCAGAGAAATGGAGAGGTGAAGCCTTTGAAGATTCAAATTGAAGATACTGTGTACGAAGGGACCGCAGCCGGGATCATGGAACAGCTTCGGGATCTCAGCTTTGATCCCACAGAGTTCCCGGATGTGGAGACCTACATCTGGTTTGTACAGAATAATGTCATCCGCACCGCGGGAATGGACTGTCCCCTTCCGGATGGCGATGCGGAGACACAGGCGGCAGCCCTGCTCCGTCATCTGGAACGCTTTGGCGCTCTGAAGCTGCTGGAGGTGTGACGTGGAGGAAAACCTGTATTTTGCCTACGGCAGCAACCTTGATCTGGAGCAGATGGCGCAGCGCTGTCCGGACGCCGAGATCGTGGGGCCGGTCAGGCTGGAAAACTACGAACTGCGGTTCCGCGGCAGCGGCTTCGCTACCGTTGCACCGAAAAAAGGCAGTACTGTCCACGGACTGGTGTGGAAGATCACGCCAAACTGTGAACAGTCTCTGGATCGGTATGAGGGGTATCCCCGCCACTACACGAAAGAAACCGTGACTGTTAAAGACGCGGCCAGTGCAGAAATCCCAGTCATGGTTTATATCATGGCAGAGCCTTATTGCCGCCAGCCTGCACTGCCGTCCCCGTATTATTACCGCGTGATCCAGCGAGGCTTTGAAGCCAACGGCCTGCCGGTGGAGTCATTACAGGCTGCGTGGGACAGGACCGTTGACGAGGCAGGATCGACAAGCCAAAGCGAGTACCTGAGCGAAACAGAGGGCCGGAGCGGTAACTCAGAGCAGCGCCGGCGTCTGTGCAAGGAAGAAGATCACAAGAATAGAGATCACAAAGGCCAAGATCCCAACGAGCAGGAAAACCTTTTTGCCGGGGCGGATTTTTGCCGCCTTGCCGATCAGCGTGGCCGCGGCGACGCATACCGCAGAAACCAGTAAAGCGACGCCAAGCATCTTCCACAACCATGAAAGCTCCCAAAACCATATCATCACAGCCGCCTCCTCATATTTTTGTTCGTAAGCACAGTGTATCACAGGCGCGGTATCCGCGCAACAGACGGTCGGAGTGAAAAAGAGGTGTTCATTTTCCGCGGTCTGTGTTACAATATCCCCTGTTTGCGGGAGGGGCGGATATGTTTTACACGATGGAGGAAGCAGCTGTCATCGGCGGTTTTCTGGAACTGTATCTGGAACGGGACAGCGTGGACCCGGCCGTGCGGGAACGGCACCGGAAATTCCGGCAGGGACTGATGCGCGGCGCTCTGGAACGGGCCGATTATGAATGGGCGGCTGCGACGCTGGGATTCCTGCGTCCACAATGGTGGCCGGAGCATGAAGATCATCGAGCGTTGGAAAATGCCCTGCTGAAGACCCGGACATTGGCATCAAAAAAAGAATAAGAATCACCATTTGCGGCAACGGCAGAGGAATCTGTCGCTGCCGCTTTTCTTTTGGGAAGGAGGAACCCATATCAGCACAGAAAAAATGAAAGTCCTTGTGGTGCGCCCCATGGAAATGCCTGCGGTGCAGGAGATCGACCACACTCTTTCTGCCATGCAGGAACTGGTAGGCGGCACCATTCAGGCAGTCTACCCCTTCGATGACCCGGTGGCGCTCGTCTGCAATGACGAGGGCAAGCTGCTGGGCCTGCCGTGGAACCGCACCCTGACCGATGATCACGGTGTGCCGTATGACATTGTCTGCGGCACATTTTTTGTTGCCGGTCTTAAAGAGGATGATTTTGCCTCGCTGACGGAGCAGCAGATTGAAAAGTACAAGGACAAATACAGCAACGAAATGATCCTCTCTGTTCCGAAACAGCCGGAGGCACATAAGAAACCGATGAAAAAGGAGAAACATGAATATGAAAGATAACTGCATTTTGACCGCTGAGTCAGTCACCGAGGGACATCCCGACAAGCTCTGCGACACCATCGCGGACGCGGTGGTAGATGCCTGTCTTACGCAGGACGCCGCTGCCCGCGTTGCCTGCGAGGTCATGGCCACAGCCGGAAAGATCATCGCCGCAGGCGAGATCACGGCAGCGAAGATTCCGGATATCCCTGCCATTATTTGCAGGACGGTGCGGGAAGCCGGATACGGCGGCAGCGACTATGAGGTGGAGGTCAACACCCATGAGCAGAGTCCCGACATTGCGGAAGCTGTGTGCGGCGGCACGGAGATCGGCGCAGGAGATCAGGGAATCCTGTACGGCTTTGCCTGCGATGAAACAAAGGAGCTGCTGCCCCTGCCTGTGGTGCTGGCCCATCGACTGACCCGCCTGTTGACCGATACCCGCAGGCAGGGCATCATCCCCGGCCTGCGTCCGGACGGCAAGGCGCAGGTGTCTGTGGAATACCGCTCTGGAGTCCCGTACCGCGTTGCCGCAGTGGTGGTATCCTGCCAGCATGAGGATGAGCTGCCCCTGCCGGAACTGCGCCGGGACATCCTGTGCCATGTGATCCGACCCGCCATGCAGGAACTTCCGCTGGACGAACATACCGAAGTGCTGGTCAATCCATCCGGTCGATTTGTCCAGGGCGGTTTTGAAGCGGACACCGGACTCACCGGACGCAAGCTGATGGTGGACACCTACGGCGGCCTCGCCCCTCATGGCGGCGGCGCGCTGTCCGGCAAGGATGGAACGAAGGTGGACCGCAGCGGCGCGTACATGGCCCGTTACATTGCCAAGAATATCGTAGCGGCAGGACTGGCAAAGCGCTGCACCATCAGCCTTGCCTATGCCATCGGCAAGGCACAGCCTGTGGCGGTGACGGTGGATACGGAGCATACCGGCATCTATTCCGATGATGTGCTGGAACAGGCTGTCTGCACGGTATTCAACCTGACGCCGGATGGCATGATCGGAACGCTGGGACTGGATCAGCCTATGTTCCAAAAGTTCTGCAATTACGGTCACTTCACCCATGCGGACGCGCCCTGGGAGCGCACGGATATGACAGAGGTGCTGGAATGTGCCTGTCGTGCCAAGGACATGGGCGTATCGCACCGATAACAGAAAAGGCCCGCGAGAGATCGTCTCTCGCGGGCGTGTTATCACTGCACGGAATCCTTGAATGCCTTGCCAGGCTTGAAAGCCGGCGCTTTGGAAGCGGGGATCTCAATAGAGGCTCCAGTGGCGGGATTCTTGCCGGTGCGGGCGGTGCGCTCCTTCACCTCGAAGGTGCCAAAGCCCAGCAGCTGTACCTTGTCACCGGACTTCAACGCAGTCTGCAGCGTGTCGACAAACGCATTCAGAGCGGTGTCACAGTCCTTCTTGGTCAGGCCGCTGGCTTCCGCCATGGCGGTGATCAGTTCTGTTTTATTCATCGTATTTCGTCTCCTTCATATCTAAAATGACTGGAAATGATATGCGCTATTATAGCAGACTCCCCACCTGCTGACAATACTGCCAGCAAAAACAGAATCAGAGAGGATGATCATGATTTCAAAAGAAAAGAAGAACACCCTGCATATTGCGTCCTGCTCCTTCGGCAAAGACAGCCTTGCCACGATCCTGCTGGCGCTGGAGCACGGGGAACCGCTGGATGAAGCGGTCTACTGTGAGGTGATGTTCGATAAAAGAACCTCCGGCGAGGTGCCGGAGCATCGGGCATTCATCTATGAGACTGCGATCCCCAGGCTGGAACAGTTGGGGGTTCCTGTCCGTGTGCTGCGTTCGGATAAGACCTATCTGGATTTGTTTACAGGAACAGTTACTCGCGGTCCGAAAAAAGGACTTCGGCGCGGATTCCCTCTGTGCGGGCATTGCTACGTTCAGCGGGACTGCAAACTCCGTCCCATCCGCCGGTATAATAGGACTCTGACGCCGGATACTGTGCAGTATGTGGGCATCGCCAGCGATGAGCCGGTGCGCTTGCGCCGCTTGCAGAAAAATCAGGTGTCCATGCTGGAAAAATATCACTACACCGAAGAGGATGCAAAGCAGCTCTGCCAAACGGCAGGGCTGCTTTCACCTGTCTATGCGTTCACAGACCGTGGCGGCTGCTGGTTCTGCCCGAATGCCAAGCGGAAGGAACTGCGGCACCTTTATGACAACCATCCGGAGCTGTGGGCGAAAATGCTGGAGCTGCAGGCAATGCCGGGAAAGGTGTCCGAGAAATTCAACCGCACGGAGCGCTTTTCCGACATCGATGCGGCATTCCGAAAAGAAGATACCCTGTGCCAAAAAGCGGCATAAAAAAGGAAAAGGAGATGAGAACCATCAGCAATCAGAAATATGAGATCACAGACATGGCCCATGAGGAATATCCGTTCCTGCACCGCATCCGTGCGCTGCGGGATATCTGCGGCGAGATCCGCACAGGCGACATAGGCGGTTTCGTGGAAAGCGAAAGCAACCTGTCCGCAGAGCCGGGAGACTGCGCGTGGATCTTCGATGACGCCATTGCAGCGGGTGACGCTTATGTGGATCGGGATGCTTGTCTGCGGGGCGACGCCATTGCCTGTGGCAGCGCCTATGTTTCCAAAGGCAGCGTGATGAGCGGCCACAGCCGCGCCGAGGACAACGCCTATCTCCGCGGGGCCTCCATGACCGGAAAAGCGCTGGCTTCCGGAAACGCGCAGATCATTCACGATCCCCATACGATGGGGACTCCCATCCTGTCCGGCAACTGCAAGGTGTATGGCACGGTGCAGGGGGATATCCGCATCACCGGTTCTGCCGTGATCCTGCCCTGCGAGGAAGTCCGCAACGATACAAGGGATACCTTTGTCCTGAGCGGCAAGAGCCGCAGCGTGATCCGCGGCATCGGGCGTGAGACCTTGAAACCTCTGCAAAAAGAAGTAAGTCCTATGAAAACAAAAACGCCAAAGAAACGAGGTGTGGAGCGATGACCGTGTATGAGCAGGAGCTGCGAAAGCTGTTTGAACACAGCAATCTCGTGGATCGGCCTCAATTCTCCGGGCGTGTGTGCGTGGGAGATCTCGGAAAGGACCTGCGTGTACGGGTGGAGTTTCTCTCTACCCATATCTCCAGCCAATATGACGCCATCCGCCTCACGGTGCTCAACCGCACGGAGGGCGTGGTGGACCGGACGCTGCTGCGCTTTCAGGATGTCTGGGGTAAAAAGCAGGTACCGAACAATCCCAACTTCCGCAGCGGCGTCATTCCCCACCTGTGGGATGACTACGGAAAAGTGGAATGGTACGCCTATCATCCCACTGCCGCGGACTATGCCGCTCTGCGGGATGCCGTCGGTCAGTATCTGTCCGCATTCCGGGAGCGCACGCCGGAGCTGGAACGGAACGGCCCCAAGCTGGTCTATATCTGTGCTCCGCTGCGGGGCGATGTGGCAGGAAATGTGGAGTTTGCGCGGCAGAAAGCGCAGGAGGTGTTTGTGGAGGGAAATATCCCTATCTGTCCGCATCTGCTGTTCCCGCCTGTCGCAGATCCCGACGATCCCGCCCAGGATGAAAAAGCCAGGGCGATGGGACTGCGCCTGTTGGAATCCTGCCAGCAGATGAATGTGTACGGTCCGGTCTGGACGGATGGGATGTGGCAGGAGATCTATAAAGCCGGTGAGCTGGGTATCCCCGTGTTGACGGATCAGAAAACCATTGGCCGGACGCCGCCTGCACGGCATCCCAAAAGAAAGGAGAGATAAATGCCAATTGAGAGGATCACCGCAGACGATCTGCGGGATATGGAGCATCAGGAGGGACTGGTGCTGCAGGGCTGCGGCGGCGAGGCACAGGAGTGGCTGGATGGCATCAATGACCTGCTGACGCAGGACGGCATCCTGCAGAATGGCAGCCGCTTTGAGACGGTCAAGGTTTTTCAGCACGATGGACTCACCAATCTGCTGTTCCCCTTCGAGAACATTCAGGTGGATATGGGGAAGCTGGCGATGTGGCGTTTGCAGACCCACGGCGCATTCGGCGGCACATGGCTGTCCGACTATGTGCCCAACAGGCTGGGCGGGTTTCGCTCCGTCCGGCAGGAGAACCCCCGCCCTCTCTGCTCTCTGCTGGGGCAGGACGGCAACATCTTCCATCTGATGGGTATTGCCGCCAGAGTTCTTCGGCAGAATGGCATGGCGGCAGAGGCAAAGGAAATGCAGACCCGCATCATGGGCGGAGCGTGCCACAGCTACGAGGAAGCACTGGGAATCATCAGCGAATATGTAGAGACGGAGCTGCCTCCGCCCCGCGAAAATCGAACGAAAAAGAAGGAGAAGCATGAGCATGAGCGATAATCAGAAATGGAGCATCCTCCAGGGTGATGCCCTGAAGGTGCTGGGGACCTTTGCCCCCAACACCTTTGACGCTGTCATCACCGATCCGCCCTATGCGTCCGGTGGGCGCACCCAGACGGAGAAAAACAAATCCACAGCCAGAAAGTATTCCAGCATGGGCGAGAACGCACCGCCCCCTTTCGATGGGGATGCCAAGGACCAGCGCTCCTGGACCCGCTGGGCGGCGGAGTGGTTGTATGAAGCGCGAAAGGTATGCAAGAGCGGTGCGCCGGTATGTATGTTTATCGACTGGCGGCAGCTTCCCGCGGCGACAGACGCTCTCCAGTGGGCGGGCTGGATCTGGCGCGGCACCGCTGTCTGGGATAAGGGCAACAGCCGCCCCCAGAAGGGGCGCTTCCGTCAGCAGGCGGAGTATATCGTCTGGGGCTCCAACGGCGATATGCCCATCAGCCGTCCGGTCCCGTGTCTGCCGGGGGTGTTCAAATACGGCAATCCCCAGAGCCGCATCCATCTGACGGAGAAGCCGCTGCAGCTGATGCGGGACATTGTGAAGATCACGGAACCGGACGGGCATATTCTGGACCCCTTTGCCGGCAGCGGTACCACGGTGCTGGCGGCTGTGCAGGAGGGCTATACCGCCACCGGTATCGAAGTCACAGACACCTATGCGGAGCTGGCACGGGAACGTATCCGAGCCGAGCTGGAAAAGGCGGCATGATCTATTGGGCTGTCTGGCAACACTACTTGCTAAAACAGGGATAAGCCGATATAATAAAAATAATAGAATTGAGTTATAAGCGAGGACACAGGTATGAATGATCGAAACGCACAATATGATCCGGAAACGGGAAAGCCGCTGGACCAGTCCTATTTGGAATGTGGACTGCCGGAAGACCTCCACGAATCCATCCTGAGAATGGTGGAATCATGGAACATCATTGATAGCGGCAGGCAGGATAACCATTGGGATCTTTGCTGGTGCGACCTGAATGCGCTGATCAATTCCTATGAAGTAGAGCAGGTCATCTCATCAGAACAGGCATGGTATCTGCGAGAAAAATATCTCCGTATGGGGAAGGAGTGAGTACAATGCTTGATTTTACAGCCTTACCTACCCGCAATAAGTTTTATGCAGGAGCGAATGGCGCAAAGATCGCTGTCATTTACGACGGTGAACAGTATATGCTGAAATTCCCGGCACCCGCTCCTAAAAATAAAGAGTTGAGTTATGCCAATAGCTGCATTTCAGAATACATTGGCTGCCATATTTTCAACAGCGTTGGTATTGCCGCACAGGAAACGCTTCTGGGAATCTACAGAAAAAACGGTGCGGAAAAAATTGTTGTTGCCTGCAAGGATTTCACTTCACCAGGAATCGTGCTGCAGGACTTCGCATCTCTGAAAAATACGGTGATCAATTCCGGACACAGCGGCTATGGTACAGAACTGTCTGATATCACACAAGCTATGGAGGACCAGACAGCCTTTCCACCTGCGCTGCTAAAACAGCACTTCTGGGATATGTTTATCGTAGATGCCCTGATCGGCAACTGGGATCGGCATAATGGCAACTGGGGATTTCTGTATAATACCATGACGGATGAGCTCCACTTGGCTCCTGTATATGACTGCGGCAGCAGCCTTTATCCACAGGCTGACGAAAGCATCATGCGAAATACACTGGAAAGCCGGAAGGAGCAGGATCTTCGGACCTTTTCTCTACCTCTCTCCGGCATAAAGATCAACGGACAGAGAATCAATTATTTTAACTTCATTTCGTCGTTGTCTTATTCGGATTGCAACGCGGCACTGAAGCGAATCCTTCCGAGAATCAATATGGAGCAAGTATTTGCAATCATCGATGAAACGCCATTTGCGTCTGACTTGCAAAAACAGTTTTATAAGACCATGCTACAGGCCAGAAAAGAGCGAATTCTTGATTTCTCAATGCGAAAATTGAAGAAACGGGAGCGTTCAGCGCACGACCATGATTTTGAACGGTAATAATGACAGGCAGGGTGTCATCGAGACACCCTGCCGTTTCTATTTTGGGTGTTACATTGACACCCTGTGCGGAAGGACCCTGCGAAACCGGATGTCTGGCGCTGCTGCCAGACATTTCTTCTTTCTGGAAAAGGTGCGGACCGTGTCCGCCTGTATTGGAATCAACCTACCGCTCAAAAAACGCCCCGCCGACGGCGGGGAACAGCCAACGCCGCCGTGGGCGGCGCTGGCGCAAGCATCGCGCAAATGTACATTTGCACAGCTTGCCGAGGATACCCCGGTCCCCAATGCCGCCTGCGGGCGGAAAACTTGCGGCTATACGCCGCAGGAAGGAGAAAAATGTGAATGAGAACAAGAAAGAACACCATCTGCACATCGTACTGACAACACAGCAGTATCAGCTGCTGTGCTGTCAGGCCAAAGAGTGCAGGCTGACAAAACGGGCATATCTTGCACGGCTTATTGAGGGACGACCGGTCAAAGCCCGCCCTACAAAAGAAATTAAAGAGCTCCGGACGGAAATACATCATATCGGCAACAACATCAACCAGATCGCCCGCAAAGCAAACGCCGGATTTGCCAGCCGCGACGAGGTCACGCGCGCCCTGCGGATGCTGGATCGTGTTTATGAACTCATGTACCAGCTCAGTCAGCAGTCATGGCAGTAACCAAGATCCTCGCCCGGCATGCCAGACTGGATCTGGCGATCAACTATGCAGTGAACCCCGACAAGACAGACGAGGAAGTCCTGACGGCTTATCTGAACTGCGACAAGGGGCATGCTTGCCACCAGATGCTTGCAACCAAGGAAGCGAAGAATAACCGTGACGGCGTTCAGTATTACCACATCATCCAATCATTCAAGCCCGGTGAGATCACGCCAGAACTGGCATTGGAAATTGCACAGGCATTTGCAAAAGAACACCTCGTGGACTACGAGGTCGTCATTGGCGTTCATGTGGATAAAGAGCACATTCATGCGCACATGATTTTCAATTCTGTAAATCAGGTGACCGGGCGAAAATACCACAGCAACGCCAAAAGCTACTACCAGCAGATTCGCACAATTTCGGATAAGCTCTGCCGGGAGCATGGGCTGTCTGTCATTATGGAGGGAAAGCCCTCCAAAGCGGTCAGCTATATTGAATG
>ENA-ORTB01002704-ORTB01002704.1-human-gut-metagenome-genome-assembly--contig:-NODE-2704-length-15687-cov-5.723260_pt1 | contig 15687 bp, 17 predicted proteins | sample MGYA00241905_ERZ509174 | MGnify/ENA primary metagenome ERZ509174 (study PRJEB26280, sample SAMEA2338851) | human gut metagenome | biome: human gut; feature: human-associated habitat; material: faeces... | reverse complement strand
AAACGATTTTTCTTACTGGATCGGAACAGTGTTCAGTTTGATTTTACAATCGGCGTTACTTTTTTCTTTAATCTTTATTACATTACCTACTTTTTAGTGTTTCTTTTGTACTAGTTTTTGCTGCTTAATTCTCAACTTTTAAGTTTTTATTTTTCACGAATCTCCAAGTAGAAAATACCAAAAAAAGGCCGCTGGTCACTCAGACCAGCAGCCTTTTTGTCTGCAAAAAACTATTCTTCACTATTTTGCCTGGGCTTGACCATTGGCTGGAACATGTTGATACCGGCCAAAACCGTGGTCAGGCAACTGACCAGGATCAAGAGGTAGCCGGAAATGCCGATGGCCACGGCATAGCTCTTCAAGCTGGAAACAGCCTGGCTTAAGTAGCTGGCCGCGCTAGTTGTCTGGGCCAATTGGAAAAAGAGGTAGATCAAGACCAGGCTTTCGACCAGGGACAAGGCAAAGGCCCGGACCCGGGAGGCCCGGGTATTCTGGCTGACAGCCAGCATGATGAAGACTGGCAAGAGCAGGAAGATGGCCAGGAAGAGGTAGAGAATCAAGGCGGGAACGATCTTACCCGCCGCGATCTGCCAGTTGGCGACTTCAAAGAAGACGCTGGCCACGGTCAGCTTACTGCTGGAGGTCACGAAGCCTGTCCCCAGGAAAAGCAGGACCAGGGTGATCAAGCTGGTCAAGAGGATGGAGAGCTGGATGATGCCGAAGTTCCGGGGCTTCTTGGTCTTCTTTTTCACCTTTTCCACCTTGGCTTCAAATTTCGGGTGGGCCTGGGTGAATTCTTCATTCTTCTCTTCAATTTCGCTTTCCTTATCATCAAAGGCATTGAAGACTTTAGAAGCCCAGTTCCGGATATATTCAGTCAAGTTCCGGTCAGCCGTGTATTCACCCTGGGAGTCCCGGTAGCCGGTCCAGATGAGGAGAGCCATGGAGACAGCAAAAGCCGTCCAGCCCAGGGGCCGGGAGAAGCTCATGATGATCAAAAGGCCCACGCCGACCAAGAAGGCGATCGTGGTGTTGTCTCTCATCCACTGGAGCATTTTTTCCGCGGTTGGGTTGCCGGTAAAGGCATTCCGTTCCTGCTTTTGCTGGTAGGCGGACCGGCTGAGCTTGTCAACTGGCTCTTTTTCTAAAGACCGGTCAGCTTCTTCCCGCTTAGCTTCTCTTATTTCAACATTTTCTTCTACTGCTTCTTCCGTAAAGTAGTCGCGGCGGTATTTTTCCACATTGAATCCACAGTTCGGGCAGGCCTTTTCCTGGCCAGTCAGAGCCTGGCCGCAGTTGGGACACTTTTTCATAGTAATCGTCCTTTGCTAGTGTTTCTTTTTCCACATTATAGCATTTTCCTTCCGGAGGCAAAAAAGAACCCGCCAAAGATGACGGGTTCTTAATGCATTATTTAGCTTTCATTTAAGACTTCTTGCCGAAGCTGAGGCTCTTCTTGCGGCCTGCCCACTTAGGCCATGGGAAGCCTTCGTAGGTCAGCTTGGTTGAAGCAGACAGGTTGATCGGCATCAGGAAGACCAGGATGGCCAGACCGATGATGACCCCGATGGCCACTTCGATCAGGGTTGGCACGCCTGATGGGATCAAGGCCGCGAAAGTACCACCCAGGATGACGGCAGCTGAGATGACAACCGTCCCGATAACCGTACATGCCTCCAGGATTCTTCCGCTAGGCAAGGCATGCGGATCGCTGTCGCGGTAGCGCATCATGACGAAGATGCTGTAGTCGACCCCGAGGGCGATCAACATGATGGAGGTGAAGAACGGCACGTTCCAAGCCAGGGTGCTCCGGCCCATCACGCCGCTGACAACCCAGCGGGTGATTGACAGAGAACTGATGTAGGCCAAGAGCAGAGTCCCCAGGATGTAGATCGGCTGAAGCAGACTCCGGGTGACGAAGATCAAGGCAATGCCGATACCGATCAGCATGATTGCCATAGTTCTGGTAAAGTCACCGCTGGCCGTGTTCTTGGTGTCTTCGATGGTTGAGCTTTGCCCGCCCATTTCGACTTCAGCCTTGCCCAGGTCGGTCCCCTTGAGGGACTTGCGGGCCATAGCGCTCAAAGCTTGTGAGTGCTCTGCGGCACTTTCAGAACTTGGGTTGCTGTCCAGGATGATGATGATCATAGCACTCTTCTTGTCCGGGCTGAGGAAGACCTTGAGGGACTTCTGCAGATCGGCGTTGTGCTTCAAGACGTAGCTTGGCACGTAGAAGGTGTCAGAGGCCTTGGACTTGCGCAGGCCGTTCAAGTATGAACCGGCGGAAACCAGACCGTTGTTGACGGCAGTCAAGCCGCTGGTGATGGCTGGCGTATTTTCAGCGAGCTTGCTTGCGCCGCTGGAAAGCTGGCTGGTACCGGACTGCAGCTTGTCAGCCCCCTGTGACAGGGCCAAAGCACCTGCCATCCCCTTGCTCAATCCACTGTAGAGTGAATTTGAACCTGTGTAAAGCTTGTGAGCGCCGGTTGCAAGCGCGTCAACTGCTGCCTGCAATTGTTGCACTTCCGTGCTCAAGTCGGCCGTAGAAACTGCAGAAGTACTGCTGCCCAGACTGCCGGTGGCACTTTGAATGCCTGAAGCGGCACTATTCATGTTGGTTGCGGCAGTACGGGCAGTAGTCAAGCCGCTGCCTACAGTACCCAAACCACTGTTAAGGGTTTCTAATTCCTTTTGCAGTTCTGCCTTCAAAGTTGGGTCTGAAACCTTGCTGATTGAGCTTGCCAGACTGCCAGCTGCGGCACTTGCAGTTCCAAAGCCAGTACGAGCAGTGGTCAAACCGGTCTTGGCATTGGTTAAACCAGTTTGCAGAGAGCCAACTTGTCCTTGCAGGCTTTGCAGACCGCTGTTCAAGTCGGTCAAGCCAGATGACAATTGGTCAAGCTGGTCAGCGTTCAAGGAGCTGGCATTTTCTGACAGCTGGCTCTTCAGCTGGTCAAGGCCGGCAACCAAGGTGTTCATGTTGGCCGTCAGATCCTTGGCGCCATTGGTCAAGGTCTGAGTCCCCGTGTACAGGTCTTTGGCCTCATCACTCAAAGTGCCGGTGCCTTCGTCGAGCTGGTCAGCCCCGTTAGCCAGTTTCTTGGCCCCGCTGGTCACCTGCTCGCTGCCCTTAGTCAATTTGCCGACACCCTTTTCCAACTTGGCGATCCCGTCGGTAACTGACTTCAGCTGCTTCTTAACGTAGAGCAGCTTGATCTTTTCGTTGTATGGCTCAGTCGCGGACATAACCTTGTCCACGCCTTCAGAATTGCGCAATTTCCGCGTCAATTCGTCGATCAGCTTCAAGTCCTTCTCATTGTCGAGCGTGTGGTCACTCTTGATGTAAAGGTATGAAGGCATGGCCATCCCTTCAGAGAAGTGCTTTTGCACCAGGTTCAGCCCCTGCTTGGAAGGCACTGAATCTGAAATTTCCGCCGTGTCGTCGTAGTTCAAAACGTTAGAGTAAGTAACGAAGAATGGTGCAACGACAACCGCTACAGCTGCCAAGAAGACAACTGGCCGCTTCAAAGTAGCGCTGGAAATCCCGTGCCACATCTTGCTTGGTTTTTCCCCGGCGAATTCCTTGCTTGGCCAGAACATCTTCTTGCCCAAAGTGGCCATGAAGAAGGGGTTCAAAGTCAAGAGGACGATCAAGAGGACCAGAACGCCGACAGCAACGCCGGAAGCAGACCGGTAAACGGAGAAGTTGGCTAAGCCCAAAGCGGAGAAACCGATCAGAATTGAGGAGCCGGAGTAAAGAATAGTCCGGCCGGCCTTCTTGATCGAGTCCTTCGTGGCTTCAGCCACCCCCAGGCCATTGCCCAGGTACTCCTTAAAGTGGTTATATAGCAGAATGTTGTAGTCTGTCCCGATCCCGAACAAAACAATCACCATGAAGACCTGGGTGAAGTTGGAGAACGGGAAGTTCACCTGGTTGACCAGGTTGGCCACGATTGAGAAGGAAACCAGGAAGGAAACCCCAACCGTCAAAAGTGACACAAGCGGGACAACCGGTGACCGGAAGACGATGATCAACACGATGAAGATGAAGACCACCGTGATCAATTCCGTCTTCTTGATCCCTTCTTGGATCGAGCTGGTAAAGTCATTGTTGAGGACGTCTGCCCCAGTGACGTAGGTTCTTACCCCACTGGTCTTGACGACCTTGTTGATCTCGTCGTAAACCTGGGAGATGCTCCCATGGCTCTTGGCGATGTTCATCTGCATGACCCAAGTCGTTCCGTCTTTAGACTTGAGCAGCTTCTTGGTCGCGATGTTGTTTTGCGGCGCCAGGTAGTCCTTGATGCCGTATTTTTTCTGGTTGCTGGTCAAGCGGTCGATTGAGGCTTCGATGTTGCCCTGGTCGGTCTCGGTCAGCTTACCGGATTTCTTGTTGAAAACAACCGCGACTTCGTAAGTATTCTTTTTCTTATTGCCCCATTCGTTCTTGATTAGTTTGGCTGCTTCGCTTTCCACGTTGCTTGGCAGGGAGATTTCGCTGTGCGCTCTAGTCAGTGAGTCAACGTTTGGCAGGGCAACCAAAGAAATCACCAGAATGAGCACCCAGGCGATCAAAGCGCCGAGGTGGTTCTTCAGTAACTTCTTCAACGTCCTTTTTCCTTTCTTTGTCTTTTACAATCAGTCTACTAAGCTAGGCATTTGACTGCTGGACGCTGGGCGAAACCAGCCGCCAGACCATTTCGTGATAGTTCTCCTCTGCTTCTCGCGGACTTTCCACCTTTTCCTGGCCATCTGTAAACCGGTCCAGGAAGACGTAGCCCAGGACAGCGCCAACCAAGGCGTGCTGGGAAACCACGTGTTCAGTGTCCACTTGCAGCTGGTCCCCCAAGTCCAGGATCTTAACCACCTCTTTAACCACTTCTGAATCATCAGAAAATTCATCCATGTGGTAAAGGAGGGTCGCCAGGGCCTGGTCTTCCAAAAGGCGGTCGCGGACCACGTCAGCAAACTTAAACAATGCTTCGTGGCCTGACAAACCGACCAGCTGCTTGAGCAGGTCCTGGTAGAGCAGGCGGATCCGGCTGGCCGCGACCAGCGACAGAAGTTGCGAGCGGTTCTTCACGTAATGATAGAGTGACTGGCTGCGAACGCCCAGATCCTTGGCAAGATTTGGCATGGTCGTCTCGCTTAAGCCCCGGCTTTCAATCATTTCCGTGGCTTTGGCCAGGACCTTGTCCAAGTCCAAAGTTCTTTTTTGAGTCATAATTACTACCATTTTTGAGTCATAATTACTACCATTTTCCTTTCAACTGTAGCAATTATATAACTACTAACTGAAGGTTTCAATCTACACTCTGTAAATTAATTCAACTTTCTATTGAAAGCGGTTCCTAAAGGCGCTATCATATATTCAGATAGGGGATGAAAACTAAAAATGAAAATCTGGTGGTTCGCAAACTTTTACTGGTTCAGTTTACTGATTTATCTAAATGTTTTCATGTTCAATTTTCATTACGCTGACGGCAGCAGCATCAATCCTTTCGTAGTAACCTTCCTGCTGCTGGCTATCTGCATTATGGTCGGGGAATTCCAATTCGCCTGGTATATGTGGCTGGCCACGAAAACTTATAAACCACGTAAACGCAAGAAAACACAAAACGACTCTACTGTCTGGCTGTAGAGTCGTTTTTCATTTCTTCTGTTAAGTTTGCTCCGTCTTTACTTTTCCATGACTTGCTTGACGGCTTGCCCCAAGGAAACAAAGTCATCAGTCTTGCTAGACCAGGCGCTGACCACGTAATTGTGGCCGTTATTGCTGATCAAGGCGACCTCTAAATTGCCATCAGCATACTGGTAGATGGTCCCCTTGGCCTTGCTGGCCAGCTTGGTCTTCCCTGTCATAGCAGTCAGAACCTGCTGGTTGTAGCTGCCGACCAGCTTGCCCTGGTAGATGGAAACCATGATCTTGGCCAGGTCACTGGCTGTCGTCTTGCCGACCACGGATTTAGAGAAGGTCCCCGTTAGCTTAGTCTGGCTGGCCCCCAGCTGCTTAAGGATCTTGTTGACCTGCTTAGTCCTGATCGTCCGCAAAAGCGCGTTAGCCGCGGTCTTGTTGCCCTTCAGCATCTGCTCGCGCAAGTAGCTTGGCCCATAGCTGATCCCGACCGCGATCGCCCTACTTGTCCCGGCCTTGTCAGCCTTGGTAACCTTGATAGTCGTGCTGGCCCCGATCTTGCCGGACTTTTCTTGGGCGTAAAGGGCGAGCAAAAGATAGAGGTAAAAAATCTTCTGGGAATCCTGGCCGCTCTTGGTATTGGTCACTTCCGCGAAATGGCTGCTCTTATTCAAGTCATAAGCCGCCACCTGGTAGCTGACGTCCTGGCCCATAGCCTTCTTAATTGCCTTGACCAGCTGCTTGTCACTGCCCTTGCTGCTCTTGACCTGGTTGTCATATTCAATGGAATTGACATTCGGTTCCTTGTCAGTGGAAGAAACGGTCTTTTTGACCTTGCCGGACTTCTTTACCTGCACCACCGTGACTTTCCGCATTTCAGCATCCTTGTTGGTGCTGGTGTACACGACAAAAGCCAGCAGGGAGGCGATCAAAGCCCCGACTACAATATTGTTCTTCATTAAAGCTCCTTGTTTCTAGCTCTTAATTCCTTTAGAAAAGATGGTGCTTACGCATGAAGAAGATCAGCCAGACCATCAAAAGGACGGTGATCAAAATAATGACTATCCAGTCATAGCTGGCCCCGAGAACCGGCAGCTTCACGTTCATCCCGTAAAAACCAGTCAAAATGGTCGGGATGGTCAAAACGATGGACCAGACCGTCAGGAACTTCATGGTGTCATTCAGGTTGTTGTTCATCATGTTGTTGGAAGTCGATGACAAAGTCTTGGTAACCTGTCGGGAAATCTGCACCATTTCTGAAGACTGGCTGGATTCAATCAAAACGTCGTCCAGCCTTTCCTTGGCCGCTTTGGAAAAAGTCAGCCGGGAGTGCTGCAGGCTGCGCAGCATCATCTGGTCAGTCTGAATTGAACTGGACAGGTAGACCAGACTCTTTTCAATATTGGACAACTCCACCAGGTCCTTATTGTCGATGTCATCGCTCAGCTTGACGTCTAGGTCGTTTCGTTCAGCATCCAGCTGGGTGATGGCCAGATGGAAGTACTGGGAAGCATACATCAAAAAAGTCGCCAGCAGTTCCGTCACATCTTGGGCGTGTGAGAGCCAGCGCAAAACCTGGGGATCATTGAACTCGTCAAAAACATAGCTAGTCTCAATCGTATGGAAAGAAAAGAGGTTCTTGTCCTGTAGCAAAAAAGTGATTGGCCGGGAAGTGAAGTGCTTGATGGTCGTCGTTGGCCAGACTGGCACGTCATAGACCAGCAGGTGGGTGTCGGTATATTGGTCGTAGTCGTAGTGGGGCCGTTCATGCCGGTCGGAAACGTAGGAAATGATTTCCGGGGTAAAATAAAACTCTGTCTGTAGGCGCCGACTGTCAGCTTCGTTCAAGCCATTGACGTCATACCAGTTAAAGTCTGTTTCAATTGGAAAAATTTGTTGCTTAATCATGGCTGTTCCCACCTTCATTTTACTCATTATTCATTTTACTCATTATTCATGTTACCATTTTTTAAAAATGAAGTTGTTTAAAGTAGGTAAAATAATGATGCAAATCACAGAAAAATATCTTCCATTTGGAAATTGGCAAACCTACTGCCGGATCGTGGGCGAGGCTACTGACCGCGCCCCGCTCCTCCTTCTCCACGGCGGGCCCGGCAGCAGTCACAACTATTTTGAAGTCCTCGACCAAGTCGCTGAAAAAAGCGGCCGCCAGGTCATCATGTATGACCAATTAGGCTGCGGCAACTCCAGCATCCCCGACGACCAGGCGGAAACGGCCTACACGGCCCAAACCTGGGTCAAAGAGCTGGAAAATGTCAGAGAGCAGCTGGGCCTTGACCAGATCCACCTTTTGGGGCAAAGCTGGGGCGGGATGCTGGCTTTGATCTACCTGTGCGACTACCAGCCTGAAGGGGTCAAGAGCCTGATCCTCTCCTCCACTTTAGCCTCCGCCAAGCTTTGGAGCCAGGAACTGCACCGCTTGATCAAGTACCTGCCCAAGGGCGAGCAGGCCGCTATCAAGGAAGCTGAAACAACTGGCAACTACGACTCCCTGGCCTACCAGGCGGCCAATGCCCACTTCATGGACCAGCACGCCATCAAGCTTACGCCGGACCTGCCGGAGCCAGTTTTGCGCAAAAAAAAGGGCGGCAGCCTGGCCTACTTGACCGGCTGGGGCCCTAATGAATATACGCCGATTGGCAACCTGCACGGCTATGAGTACACTGACCGCTTAAAGGATCTGCACTTGCCGGCCTTGATTACCAGCGGCACTGACGACTTGTGCACTCCCCTAGTGGCTAAAAGCATGTACGACAACTTGCCAAATGCCCGCTGGGAGCTCTTTGCCGGCTGCGGCCACATGCCTTTTGTCCAGGAAAATGCCAAGTACCAAGAGCTATTGTCTGACTGGTTAATCAGCCAGGACTAGACCAGAGCCTTCTTTAACAAAAAATCTGTCTGACGGTCATCGCCAAGAACGAAGACATGCTCGCTGAACCGGGTCAAACCACGGCTGGCATAGAAGTTCTTGGCGTTTTCGTTGTGCTCCCAAACGCCCAGCCAGAGGACAGACTTGCCCCATTCCCGACCCTTTTCTTCCGCGAACTCAAAGAGCTGCTTGCCCAGGCCCCGGTGCTGGAAACTTTTCTGCAGGTAGATCCGCTCGATTTCCAGGCCGTTTGGGTCGACCTCTTCGTTTTGGGCGTCGTCAACGTCCAGCTTCAAGTAGCCGGCAACTTCCCCGTCCGCTTTTAAGAAGTAAAAGAAGCTGCCCGGAGTTGCCATTTCTCCCCCAAGCTTGTCTTCATTGTAGTTTTCGTCCAAAAACTTGGCCATATCTTCCGGGCTGTTGTCTTTGCCAAAAGTATCCGCGAAAGTCTCCCGGCTGATGGCAATCAACTCTGGCAAATCTTTCTCACTAACTTGCACAATTTTTACTTATGTCATGCTTTGCCTTCTTCTCTTTTTCTGCTTTACAGTTTCTTAGTTAAGGCCGGTCAAGACCCAGGTTCTGAGCAGCATCCCTGCTCTTTCCCAGTCTTCTTCCCGGTAGTCGTGGCCAGCGCCCCGCATTTGCAAAAGTTCACCTTGCTTCAGCTGCTTGGCCATCATTTCCAGGCTGGCCAAAGGCGCCTGGTCGTCATCGCTGCCGGCAACAATGTAGCTGCGGCCCTGGTAGCCCTTGATCTTGTCCCAGTCCTTGATGACTGGTGACATTAAAAAGATCCCCCGGACGGACCGGCCGATTTCACTAGCCGCAACAGCTGCAGCGTTGCCCGCTTCCCCGTAGCCGGCAAAGACGATGTATTCGCTGGCCACCCGGTCATCGTTTCTAAGTTCGTCAAAGGCCAGGTGGTAGCCGCTGATGGCGCTGGCTGCATCTTCTGCTTCAAAGGTGAAGGTTAGGATGCCAGCGTCGTTTAAGTAGCGGCTGAGCCAATAGGCCTGGTCCTTATCGCCGATCTTAGCCAAAATTACCAAAGGGGTAATCCCTTCGATCGGGTTGACGGCTTCGCCCCAAATTCCCTTTAACTTGCCCTTGGCGCTGATTAAGGTCATCTCTTTTTCCATAAAAAACTCCTTACGATTTCTTACTTTACATTAAAAAACTTACAATATTCCTATTGTACTATTTTTTGCCGGAAATTAGGGCCGGTACTTGTAAATCGAGTTGTTGAGGTTGTCCTTGACCAGCTGGTCAAAAATTCCCTTGCCCTTGGCCGTAATCGCCGCGGCAATTTGATCATTGGCTTCCGTCAAAGACCCGGCGGTTGCTGGCTTCGCTTTCCGTTGAACTCATGGCCACGTTGTAGCTGTTGATCCCCTGCTCGTCAAAGCGGCCGTAGTCTTCTACGGCGTCGCGGACGGCGGGGAAGCCGCAGCCTTCTCCCTTTAAGGGAATTTCAACGCCAGTTCCTTTGGAGACAAAGAGCTCATCATAATTTTCAGCTGGACAATAGACAAAGCGCTTTTCGTTAAAGCCCTGGTCGTAGTCTTCATCTCTGGCCACGATCGTGGACCCGTCAAGGCTGGCCTTCTTGGCCCACCAGCATAGTTGTACAGTTGTCGCGCATTTTTCTTCCTTCTTTCTATTCGCTGACCTGCATGCCGCGGTCGATCTTTGCCCGGCCGGTTTCGTAGTCAAACTGGTAGCCCGGCTGCACATTGTAGATATAAACGTTGAAATCCAGGCTGCCGTCGGTGGAAACTGCCTGGAGGTTGATCCCCCGGGCCATGAGTTCCCGGCCTCTGAAAATTGGCGTTGCCTGGTAGATGACCTTCTTCCCGCTTCTTAAAGCTGACCGGACCTTGCTTTCAAAAATCGTCTGGATCTTCTGGTTAGAAAAGGCTGACTGGGTAAAGAGGTTCTTGGGGTTGTTCTGGTCACCGGACTGGTTCTTGGGGTTGTAGTTGCCGTCCTGGTCGATGCCGGCGGAAACTGAGTAGGCAATCAGGTGGCCCCGGTTGTAGATCTGGGTCCCGTTTTGCCGGTTGGAGTGCCAGCCGGTTGGCTGGACGTACTGCCTGACTCTTAAAGAGTCGTTAGCCACGTTCCGCTTCTCCAAAAAGGCGGTGTTGGAGCTAGAAGTCCGGTTCTGGCTATCCAGGTTGGAGTAAATGACCCGGTTGACCTTCCAGGCGCTTTTCACCAAGGTGGAGTGGTTATTGTTAACATAGCGCCAGCCCTTGCCTCCGGATTTAAAAGTTTCCTGGGCTAATTTCTGGTAGTCGCTCTTGGCTAATCCCCCGTAGACGGTTTTAGCCGTTTGGGCCGAGCTGACCGCACTTGATGAAGTACTGGTATTTGAACTAGAACTAATTAAATTTCCCTGGCCGCCCTTGGTGTAGACGCCCCAAATGATTGCCGCCGCGGCGATAGCGACCGACAGCAGGCTGGTATTTTGGCGCTTCTTGCGCCTGCGTTTTTTTGCCATTTCTTTTCCTCGCTTTTTAAACTAAAACTATTTTAGAGGATTTTTCCCGGAAACCAAAAGATTTAACCTATAATTGAGAGAAAAAGCAAGCAATACTTATCTAATAGAAAGGCAAAGGAAAAAATTATGGAAGAATTCAAGCTAAATGACGGAAACCAAATTCCAAGGATCGGCTTTGGCACATACAAGATCAAGGGCTACCAAGGGGCCCTGGCCATCAGCCAGGCGATTGAAAGCGGCTACCGGCTCTTGGACTCAGCCGCCCGCTATGAAAACGAAGGAGCCCTGGGCAAGGCAATCAGAAGCAGCTCTGTTGCCAGAAGCCAGCTCTTTGTGACCTCAAAACTGCCGGGAGCCCACCACGAATACAAGGCCGCGATCAACGAACTGGAAGAAGGGCTTTTAAGAAGCGGCTTGGACTATTTTGACCTCTACCTGATCCACTGGCCAAATCCTTTGGAAGACCACTATGTAGAAGCTTGGCAGGCCTTGATCGACGCGCAAAGATTTGGCTTGGTCCGGTCGATTGGGGTATCGAATTTTGAGCCAGGGCATATCGACCGCTTGATTAAGGAAACCGGGGTTACGCCAGCCGTCAACCAGGTGGAGCTGCATCCCTACTGGTCCAGCCGCGCCGTCCGGGCTTATGACGATGAGCATGGGATCGTTACGGAAGCCTGGAGTCCGCTCATGCGGGCCGGGGAAGTTTTCCAGGAAGATTTGATTCAAAAGCTGGCCGCCAAGTATGGCAAGAGCCCGGCTCAAGTAATTTTGCGCTGGGAAGTCCAACTGGGGGTAGTGCCAATTCCAAAGGCTTCCTCCAGCCAGCACCAGTTGAGCAACCTGGACATTTTTGACTTCAGCTTAACTGAAGAAGAAGTGACCGCCTTGACGGACTTGGACAAGGCAGATGGCCGCCGGCCCGACCGCGACCCTAACCAGCACCAGGAATTTTAAGCAGTGGAAATAAGCAAGAAATAAGCTAATTTTTCAAAAAAGCCAAGTCCAATATGTCACATAGCCCCCTACAGGAAGCGGTATCATATATACAGAATATAGTTTTTTAAACTTGGAGGCACCATGATGACAAAAACAGAAAAAACTTTTTCAACGATAATCAAGACCGTCAACTGCTTGATGTTCCTGTCCGAAGCAGTTTTAATCTGCTTCATGGGCGCGGAACTGGTCGGTTTTCAAACAAAAGCCAAAGATCTGACCATTGGCTGGTCACTAATCATTGCTTCCGTTGCCCTCGTATTGGCGGCCATCCTAATCTGGACAAGCAAGTTTTCCGTCCTCTTCTGGATCACCGAAGTTGCCTTGCTTGCCAGCTTCATCATTTTAACCATTTTCCGGATCATGGATGTTGGTACAGCCTTTGACATACTTGGTTCAGCCGCGATTCTCGCCCTCATCCGCTATGGCAAATTTACCAAGCCCTACATCGGGCCAATCGTGGTCGTGGCCATCGACCTGGCTTACCTCTTGCTTTTAATCTTCTATTACGACTTCTTCAATTTCTCCTACTAAGGAAAAAGTAAAAGGCAAAATTTCCGGCAATAACAAAACTGAGCTCACATTAATATGAGCTCAGTTTTTTCTATATTCAGCTAATTTTTTCCCGCTACTTTTGCATCCCCTGCAATAAGGCAAAGAGAGCACCGTAGAGGTTGGTATCATTCTTGGCCGCCACGATTTCCGGCGGAATTACCTGCTGGCCCAAAATCGGGTTGTCCTGCAAGATTTCCCCGAACTGTCGGCGGATCTCCTCGATCAAGATTTCCTGGGCACTGATCCCGCCGCCGATCACAACCTTTTCCCCGTTGATCACGGTCTGCAGGTTCAAAATCATCACGGCTACATCCAAGCAGTACTGGCGGAAGATCTTGCCTGCCTCTTCATTGCCGGACTTGATTGCTGCAAAAGCCGCCAAACTGTCAGCAAGGTCTTCATTGCCCAGCTCCTGGTTTGACCCTTTCCACCATTCTGACAGCTGAGCAGCGGGTACCAGTATAGTCAGCCATTTCCTTAAGCCAAGCTTCCTGGTTAGTGATCATCCATCTGAGTTCCCCAGCCTGGAAGCTGCTCCCGTGCAGAAGCTTGCTGCCAACGCCAGTGCCCAGAGTCATCACCGCTCCGGTATCAACTCCCTTGAGTTCGCCCAGCCACTGCTCGCACAAGGTTGCCGCCTTTGCATCATTTTCCGCGCTAACCGCTACCCCGTATCTGGACCCCAGCGTCTCTTCCAGGTTTAAGCCGTCCAAAAAGGTCAAAGCCCCGCCATAGTGGATGTTCATTTTCTCCGTGTCGATCTTCCCTGGCGCGCGGACCGCGATCCCGGCAAACTTGCCCTTGTGCTACTGGTCGCCGACTTCATACAGGACGGCGACAAAGTCGTCCAGATTGTCCGCGCTTGGCCGCTTCCCCTTTTCCAGCAGCTGCCTTGTCCAGCCATCAGGGTCGTTCTTTTCCAAGCCGTCAACAGTGTAGCGGCTGTGGCCAGTTGCTTCAAAATCTTCCTTCAAGTATTCTTCAGGGTTCATGTCCTGCAGCCATTTTGGTTCTGCCGTAATTCAGTCTCCTTCAGTCTTGCAACAAACTATTTTCTTTGTTTTCTTGTTTTCTTACTTACACTCTTCATTGTATCCTGTAAGCACTTACTTCGCAAGAGCGATATATCATATTTCTTATATGTACAAAAATAGGTATTTTTCTTTTACTAAATCAAAAAGCTTTTTAACATATATTTTGCTGTATAAAAGTAATAAAAAAGCCAGCTTAGGCTGGCTTAACTTTGTCTAAAACAATAATCTGGTCGAACATGGCCTTTTCCACGTCCGAAATCTTGTGGGCGACTTCGATCACCGCTACCTTCGGATTGCCCAGCAAAGTCTCATGGATCTCCAAAGACAGGCGGGGATCCAGGGCACTGGTGGCTTCGTCAGCCAGAAGGATCGGCCGGCCAGACAAGAGGGCCCGGGCAATTTCCACCCGCTGGATCTGCCCGCCGGAGAGGTTGTTGCCGTTCTCCCCGACCGGGTAGTCCAGGCCGTTTTCCTGGATCAGGTCATCCAGGCCCGCTTCATGGCAGGCCATGAGCAGCTGTTCTTCATCCACCTGCCGGCCCAGAGTCACGTTAAAGCGGAGGGTGTCGTCAAACATGAAAGGCTTCTGGTTGACGTAGGAGTAGAAGTTGTGGGCCTTGTACCAGTCCCCCGTCACTTCTTCACCGTTGATTAAAATTTCACCATGGCTTGGCGTGTAGATGCCCAGCATGAGGCGCAAGAGGGTGGTCTTCCCCCAGCCGGACGGCGCCATCAAGAGGATCTTTTCCCCCGGCTTGATCTTGATGTTCACGTGTTCAAAAATCTGCCGCTTGCTGTGCTTGGTCACGTAGGCCACGTCCCGGATTTCCATGCCGTCAAAGTGGTCGACCGGGTAATCGTCGTCTTTTTGCACGTAATTGAGGGCCCGCTGGGTTCTCTGCCACATCGGCACGGTTGACTTGACCTGGTTGAATTCGTTAAACAAGGTGACCACCGGGCTGATGAAGTTGATGGCCAAGTCGACCATCATAACCAGTGTCCCAACCGCCAGCCGCCCCTGCATCATCATGATCCCGCCGATCGTGCAGGGAATGATGAAGCAGAAAAGTTCCGCTGCTGAGTAGATCAATTCCAGGGCCCAGGCCTGGGTCAAGGTCATGTTCCGAAGGGCCGTTTCCATATCCCCGGCAGCACCCACCGCCCGCTTGACGATATTAGTGCGGACGTTGTATAGGCGGGCTGACTGGGCCCCGTTCAAGCTGTCAGACACGTACTGGGTGTAGACGGCGTTCTTCTGGGTCCAGATCTTGGACTTCTTGGTGATGATCTTGCTGGTAATCATCTGCACGCCGGCCGGAGCCAGAGTCGCCACGATAAAGACCAGGGTCATTTCCCAGGAGTTATATAAAGCAAAGGCCAAAGAGCCCACGAAGGTCAAACTTTGGTAGATGATGTCCAGCTGGGCCGTGACCCGGTTGGTTTCGATCTGCTTTAAGTCGTTGGTCATGAAACTCAGCCCGTCCTTGGTGTCCAGGCTGTTTTGGTCGATCAGGTAGCGGAGGTTGGCCTCTTTCAAGGTCATGTTCACGCTTCTGATGATGTTCATTTTGGTCGTTTCATAGAAGAAATTGCTGGCCATGAACAAAAGCTGGCCCCCGGCCGTCAAGGCCGCGAAGCCGACCAGGCGTCCGTAATCAGCCTTGCCGGAAGAGGCAATGTTCAGCATGACCTTGAGCATGTAGGCCACGAACAAAACATTGCAGGCCTTGATGGCGGCCAGGAAGCTGAACAGGGCTACCTGGCTTTTCCGTGCGTATTTGAGACTCATTGGATAATCCCTCTCTTTCATAAACATTATAGCAATCTTTCCTATTTTTGCCGCCAGCATTGATATAATTAAGATAATCCTAAGAAAGTAAAATCTTGCTAAAGTCTGATTCTTGGCAAAGCGTGAAATTTTTTTAAAAACGCCGATTGTAAAATTAAACTGAACACTGTTCCGATCCAGTAAGAAAAAATCGTTTTTACTGGATTAGAGCACAAAAAATCCATTTTAACCATCTGGTAGAATATGAATTACCACAAACATTTCTAGAGAGGTTAAAATGGA
>ENA-ORTB01002703-ORTB01002703.1-human-gut-metagenome-genome-assembly--contig:-NODE-2703-length-15696-cov-3.686018_pt1 | contig 15696 bp, 11 predicted proteins | sample MGYA00241905_ERZ509174 | MGnify/ENA primary metagenome ERZ509174 (study PRJEB26280, sample SAMEA2338851) | human gut metagenome | biome: human gut; feature: human-associated habitat; material: faeces... | reverse complement strand
ATCTCGTCCAGTACGCCGAAGCCGCCGCACTGGGCGCAGCGGTAGACCGGGCCGGGCCGGAACTTGACGGCTCCGCCCTCAAAGGTATCCATGCCGATGAGGGAGGCCGCATCCATGTTCACATGGAACGAGATATCCCACGCCGGGCGGCCGAAGGCGGCGGCGAGGTTCTCAGCCAGCACATTCTTGCCGGTGGCCTTGCCGCCCGCCAGCAGCAGGTTCTCGCCGCAGAGCAGGGCGGCCAGCGCCTGTTCCCAGACCTCGTTTCCGTAATAAGTAAAGGCGGACGCCGGGATGCGGGGGCGCAGCCCCTCAGCCAGCGGGTGCGCGGTACGGTATTCCTCCACGGCGGAAAGCAGCGCGGGATCGACGCCTTCCTGCCGCAGCGTTTCAAGCAGATCAGACATGAACGACACCTTCTTGTGGTTGGCAGTGCCAAACCGATTTTTCAGCCCTATCATAGCACAAATCGCAGCGGATGTGTAGATGCGGGCGGCAAGGATTCGGCAAAAAATTTACTGGGAAGATTGTGGGGCGGAGAAAACCGTGCTAGAATGAAGAAAAACGGAAGGGGACAAGGGCCATGAAACACCAACACCGATGCTGGAAGGTCTGTTTTGGAAAAAATTACTGGGGGACGCAGAAGGGGACCGACCAAGGCGAGGAACTGCATCTGGACAGGGAATTTGAATGGAATGGCTACCGGTGGCTGATCCCGGCCCTCTACCGGTGCCGGCAGGGATTGGTCGTGGACTTTGCGATAGAGGTGCCGCAGGGAGAACTGCGGGCCTATATGGAAAAATGGGGCCTGACCGAAAACGGCGAATGCACCCGCACGTTGACCAGAGCGGAAGAACGCCAGATGGAGCAGGAGAATCCGCTGGATATTGGATTTTGTGCCTCTCTGAGGCTGAACGGGGTGCGTCTGCACCCCAGCGATGGCTGCGGAATGGGGTATCTTCCGGGAACTGACGCTGGAAGCGATGAGGCAGCGGCGCTGGTGCACTATTATGGGCTGGACGAAACGAAGGTCTGGCGGTTCTGGCGGAACAGCTACCCGTGGTCAACAAAGAGCCGGAAGAGCCGTCCCAAACGATTCCGAACGCTGGAACTGGAATTGGAAGCGGAACTGGAGCAGCATCTGGCCGAACAGTTCCCGACACCGGCTGCGGGGGAGTCGGTGACGATCCACGAACCGGGAAACGAGAATGCCGCCTATCAATTGACGGTGCTGGATGTCCGGTCGGAAACGCTGGAGCTCCCGGATTGCGACGGCTGGGAACGTCCAAATTGTTTTTGCATGATGACGTACCGTCTGACGCCGAAAGCGGAACACTTCTACCTGACCGACTGCGCCGAGGGAGACCATCCGCGCCGCAAACCACGGAAGCTGCCGCCGGAACAGGCGGCACTTGCCCGGAAATACAGGCTGGAACCGCAGATGGAAGGGGATGCGGCCATTGCGGTCATCGGCGGGGCCGATGGGCCGACTGCCGTGTTCTGCACGGTGCGCGGAAGTGCCGAAAAAACGGAGGGAACCGCTGCGGCAACCTCCGCCTGCTATTTTGCTCCGGTGCGGCCGGAAACGGTCACATGGCAGGCGGAATTTGACCGAAAACCCTGCGGGGATACCACAGTTTCACTGATTTGTGACGTTTGAATCGGAAAAGATGAAAAAATCTCTTCTGCGCCTTGAAAAATTGACAGAACTGCAAAGATGCGATAAAATAACAACTATGTTTGCTGGGAAACACCCGGCGGCGGAAGTTGATTTTTCAGAGGTGTGGAAAGAACCATGATCGAAACCATTACGGCCGTGAACGATGCGGTCAACCATTTTATCTGGGGCATCCCAGCCATGATCAGCATCATCGGCGTGGGGCTGCTGCTCAGTGTGCGGACCGGCTTTTTGCAGATCCGCAAATTCCCCTATGCCATCAAAACAACGATCGGACGCATGTTTCGCAAGAAGGACGCGACTGACGGCGCCATGACGCCGTTTCAGGCGGTCTGCACGGCGCTGGCGGCGACGGTGGGCACCGGCAACATCGCGGGCGTGGCGGGTGCCATCGCCATCGGCGGGCCGGGTGCGGTGTTCTGGATGTGGTGCTCGGCTCTGCTGGGCATGTGTACCAAGTTCTCCGAAGTGACGCTGGCCGTGCATTTCCGCGAGCGGAACAAAAACGGCGAGCTGGTGGGCGGCCCCATGTACTATATTAAAAACGGCCTCGGCAGCCGGTGGCAGTTCCTCGCGGTGCTGTACTCGCTGTTCGGCGTGCTGACGGTCTTCGGCACCGGCAACGCCACGCAGGTGAACACCATCGTCACAGCCATCGACTCGGCCCTGCTGGCCTACGGCAGCAGCCTGAACAGCATCCTGCCCACGGTCAACCTCGTCGTGGGCGTGGTGGTGGCCATGATGGTGGCTATGGTGCTGCTGGGCGGCGTCAAGCGCATCGGCAGCGTGACCGAAAAGCTGGTGCCGTTTATGGCACTGTTCTACGTCGTGCTGGCACTGGGCGTCGTGGTCATCAACTACCGGCGCTTCCCGGCGGTGCTGGCCTCCATCGTCGGCGGTGCATTCGACCCGCAGGCCGTCACCGGCGGTGCCATCGGCAGCATCTTCCTCAGTATGCAGAAGGGCGTTTCCCGCGGCATCTTCTCCAATGAGGCCGGCCTCGGCACCGGCTCCATCGCCCACGCCTGTGCCGACACCCGCAAGCCGGTCAAGCAGGGGATGTTCGGTATCTTCGAAGTCTTTGCCGACACCATCGTCATCTGCACCCTGACCGCGCTGGTCATCCTGTGCAGCGGGGTGCCGGTGAACTACGGCTCTGCCGCCGGTGCCGAGCTGACCATCGCCGGATTCACCTCCACCTACGGCGGCTGGTCGTCCATCTTTACGGCGGTGGCGCTGTGCTGCTTCGCATTCTCCACCATCATCGGCTGGGGCCTGTACGGCTCCCGCTGCATCGAGTTCCTCTGCAAGACGGATAAGGTCGTGCGGCCCTTCCTCGTGGTCTACTCTTTCGTGGCCATTCTGGGCGCGACGGTGGAACTCGACTTGCTGTGGAACATCGCCGATACCTTCAACGGCCTGATGAGCATCCCGAACCTCATCGCGCTGCTGCTGCTTTCCGGCACGGTGGTCAAACTGGTCAAGGAATTTTTCGAGACCGAATCCTGAAACCGGACCCTTTTTCCACAAACGACAAAACAATTGCGAAATTTCACAGGAAGCAATTGACAAAACAGGCCGTTTATCGTATAACCTATATAGAGACGTCATATCCGGGAAGGGTATGGCGTTCACGGAACGTTTGGAAAGTGAGGCCGCAACATGAAGAAATTTCTGAAGAGGCTGATGCTGGGGGTCGTAACGCTGGCAGTGTTCTGCTGCATGACCCCGCTGGCGTTTGCTGCAGAAAAATATCACACCATCTATCTGGAGCCGCAGGGCGGTATCGGTGTGCCGACGCAGGTGTACGTTTACAAGTACGGCGACGTTTACCGCGCGTCCAGTCTGCCGACGCCTACCATGGAAGGCTACACCTTTGATGGGTGGTATGAGGATATCGTGGGCGGCACCGCGATCAAGGCGAGCAAGTACAACTTCAAAGAGGAAGGTCAGACGCTCTACGCTCACTGGACGGTCGCGGACGGCAGTTCTTCTTCCGCCGCGGCTGCACAGCCAGAGGAGACGAAACCCACCAAGACCTTTAAGATCGAAGAACATATGGGAGAAGTCCTGATCGTTGGCACGACCATTCTTGTGTTCACGCTGGTAGCGCTGCACGGCTGAAACGGTCAGCTTTTGCCTGAAGTTATCTTAAAATTTTGAAAGCGAGGATTCCTTATTATGATGAACAATGAGATCAAACTGCCCGCCGCTTACGCTGCGATCGACGAGAACGAGATGGTCTACCTGAACGGCGGCTCCATCACCGACACGCAGGGCTGGCTGATCTTCATGAATGTCGGTGCCCTGTTCAACTACGTCGCCCGCGTCTTCTCCGCTGGCAGCTCCATCGTCAACAACGTCAGGGTCATCGTCACCACCATTGAGGCTCTGAACAACTTCAAGCTGACCGGCAAAAACTAAACGAAATTTCCTGAAATGGCTGAAAAGCGCATCCGCAAAAAAGCGGATGCGCTTTTTTGCGCCGAAAGCGGCGAAAATCGGGCTTTCAGACGCCGGAAATCAATGATATATTTCACGAAACCGGTTGCGAAAATAGAAGAGCGATGCTATAATCAAACGTAGTAATTGGGTAATTATGACAATCATCCGTTAGGGAGATAAACTACATGGCGGAACGTGAACTGCGGCGGATGAGCCGCACCGAATTGATCGAGATCATCTACGCGCTCAAGCAGCACGAAGAAGAGCTGGAACAGCAGAACGCGGCGCTCCAGAAGCAGCTGGACGACCGCACCCTGCGGCTGGAACATGCCGGTTCCATCGCGGAAGCGTCGCTGGCGCTGCATCAGGTGTTCGAAGCGGCTCAGGCCGCTGCCGATGCGTATCTGGAATCGGTGAAGGCAATGAATCCGCCCCTGCCCAGTGAACCACCGCAGTCTGCGGATAACGGAGGTGCGGACGCAGAATGAAGGGACGACACGTGAAACTGGCCACGATCCCCTCCATGGAGGAAGTGGACAAGGAACGGCAGCGTCTGGAATACCGGGACCGCTACGTGCGGGTGCTGAAAAGCACGGTCTACGCGCTGGTGGTGGTGGCTGCGGCGGCGGTGCTGCTGGCGACCATCCTCCTGCCGGTGCTGCAGGTGTCAGGCGACAGCATGAACCCGACCTTGCAGAGCGGGGATGTCCTGCTGCTGCTCAAGACCGATGATATGAAAACCGGCGATCTGTGCGGTTTTTATTGGCAGAATAAACTTCTGCTCAAGCGGATCATCGGCGGGCCGGGGGATGTGATCTCCATCGACCGAAGCGGCGTTGTTACGGTGAACGGGGAGGCTCTGGAGGAACCTTACGTCGATGAACTCGCGCTGGGCGAGTGCGACCTCAAGTTCCCGTATCAGGTGCCGGAAAATCGCTATTTCGTGATGGGCGACCATCGTTCAACTTCCATCGACAGCCGAAGCACCGTCATCGGCTGCGTGGACAAAAGCCAGATCGTCGGCAAGGTGTTCTTGAGGGTATGGCCCTTGTCACGTTTTTCATGGGTGCACTAAGGAGGTGCCATGATGGGGAATCAGTTCAATGAGATCATGCAGAAGCTACGGGCGCAGCGCGTGAGAGCGCGGCGCTATACGGCGATGCTGCTGGTGCTTGCGATGCTGACATCACTCTCGGTCAGCTGGCGGCTGCATCAGGTGGGCACGGCGCTGACCACCGACAACGAATATAGCTGCGGCATGGAGGAGCACGTCCACACCGACGACTGTTATACCGAGGAGCTGGTCTGCGGTTACGAGGAAGGACAGCCGGAAGAGCCGGACTCCGCCTTTTCCGTGGACTCGGAGCCGACCACGGAAGAGCCGGAAGCCGAGCCGGAAGAGCCGGAGCCGGAAGAGATCGAACCGGAGGTGCACCACCACACGGCCGACTGCTACGAGACCGTGCTTGTTGAGCACAAGGAGCTGACCTGCGGCAAAGAAGAACATACCCACGATGATACCTGCCCGGTCGATCCCGATACAGGTGACTTCCTCTGCGGCTTTGAGGAGCACACCCACACGGACGACTGCTTCACCACCGAGACGGAGACCGAGGAAAAACTCATCTGCGGCTACGAAGAGGGCCAAGTGCTCTCGGACGGTACGGCGGCGGAGGACGGCATTGCGGCGCTGGAAGATACCAACACCGCCACGTCTGTGGCGGACGACAGCAGCAGCGAGGCCGTTTCCGAGCCGGTGCTCCATCACCACACCGAGGCGTGCTACAAGAAGGTGCTGACCTGCACCATCCCCGAACACACGCACACGCTGGCGTGCCTTGCGGACTATAGCGCCGACGTGGAGACCGACGACGACTGGCAAAAATACAGCGTCGGCTTGAGCGATAACTGGAACGAGGCCCTGCTGGCCGTGGCAAAGGAGCAGCTTGGCTACAAGGAAAGCGAAAAGAACTTCCAGACCGACGAGGCACTGGGCGACATCATCGACGTCCACCATTACACCCGCTACGGTGCGTTCTACGGGAACCCCTACGCCGATTGGGACGTCGCGTTCATCGCGTTCTGCCAGCATTATGCGGGCATCCCTAAGACGGAGATCCCGCAGCGCTTGGGCTTGGAGGCGCTGCGCGCCGATATGGATGCCATGGGCTTTGCCTATCTCACCGAGGGCGAAGATGCGGCTTACGAAGCCATCCCCGGCGATGTGGTCACCTATAATAAAAACGGAACTGCCGACGACGAGACCATCGGCATCGTGGAGACGGTAGGCGACGATTCGCTGACCGTTATTTCTGGTGCCGTCGAGGGCGCTGTCGCAGAAGTGACCGTTCCCTTCACCGATGTCACCAGCACCATCCTCGTGGATCAGGCTTACGGCGACTACGTGGGCGAGGCCGACGACCGCGACGGCAGCTATGACGATGAGATCGCAGTGCAGCCGGCAGACGAAAAGGCTGCGACGGCGGTGGATGCGAGCGAAGGTGACATTTTTAACACTGATCCACCAGCGGTCAATTTGAATGATTCAACAGTTCAAAAAGATTTGGGCCTGACCTTTGAGTTCCAAAAGCTTGTTGGTGATGTATATGTAAAGGCTGAGCCGAACGAGATCATTGAGGAAGGCGACAATGTTCAAGTTGTAGTAGGCTTTAAGGCTCCGGCTGGAACGTTTAAAACAGGGCAGAATGGCAACAAGGCATACTACAACCTGCCGTATAAGTTGGCTGAACCCTTGAGCAACAAAGATATTACGGATGATAATGGTAAAAAGATCGGCCGCATGGATGTGAACACAGATGGTTTGGTGGTTATTACCTTTAGCGATGATGTAGCTGGTTTTAACTACAAGGATCAATTTAAGGGTACATTTAAGGTATGGGGTAAAGCGTTCGCTAAGGACGATAGCACCAGCGATACGATCACTTTCCCCGGACACGGCAATTCGTTCACTTTGAAGAAAAAGAGCGATATCAGCATACACAAGGATGTGGATTCCAAAATCATCGTTGAGAAGGGCAAAACCTATTTCAAGTATACTATTAAAGTGGATTCAACCAATGGCACTGAGGGAAAAACCGTTACCATCAACGATAACATTACAAATCTCTGGAACGTGACGGGCCAATTTGATCAAGCATCGTTCAAATTAACGAAAAATGGCACGGACGCGGAAATCCCGAAGAACTATCCTAAAATTGAGTCCAAGTCGGATGGAACAAGCAACTTCACAATCGAAGGACTTGAGGCACTTCAGGCGGGTGAGAACTATACGCTGACCTACCTTTATGAAATCACGAATGCAAATACGCTGCCGAAGGATGGCGGCAATGTAACAAATAGCGCAACAGCGTCGTATGGCAATAACACGTCGAATCCAGATGGAACATGGAAACAAATCATGAGTCCGGAGCTGTCGGTAAAAAAAGAAGGCGTGTATGGCGGTAATAATCCGGATACGGTGATGACTGGCCGCATTCTGTGGACGATTACAGTGGACAATCCGAGTGGCCGCGATTTGAATGGTTTTAAAGTTAAAGATACTGTTCAGACGGAAGGCGTTATAATTCTGGATCAGGATGATGTTTCTGGAAATATCATTCAAATTAAAGATGGTAACAATAATGAGGTTGATAAAATAGTAAATGGCGAGGCGAAGAAGGGCGGAACAGCTAAAGTTTCTGATGATAAGAGAAGCTTTGAATATACTTTCCCGGCAAATTCGACAAGCACTAAGTACACGTTTACTTATCGTACGACCGTGCCACTCAATAACAGCGCAGACTCTGTTCAGGTTTTAAATAAGGTCAATATTGATAAGGGGAGTGAACATTATCAAGGTGATGGGTCGGCAAATGTTTCAAAACGTGACGCAAACATCGTGAAAAAGCCGTCGGGAGATACGAAACTTGAAACAGACAAGAACCGCCTAGAAACAGTGTGGGTGTTTGCTATTCGCTCGGATGCAAGCGCAGACACGGCGAAACAATTCACCATAAGAGATTATTTTGAGAGTCCGACAAACAAAAATGGTCAGACCATGGATCACTATGCAGACAAGAGCAAGCTTGAGGAAGAACTTACAAAAGGAATCGGCCTCTTCTTCGATGTGCTGGTAAATGGTGCATACAGAAGAGTGTATGGAATCGAAGCGATGAAAGTTCTCGGTGCAGATGTGACGATTCACTATTACACGGATAAAGATTCGAAGCAAGAAGTAGGAGAGGACGCGGATAAAGTAAGGTCTTTCACAATTACCGTTGATTGGAATAGACGCACCGAAAGTACACCGTTGTCGGTTGTACAGATACAGTCAAAAGGCTATACTACCTATGTGGACAGTGCGGATAGTCTGGAATCGGGTGAGAAACTTTCAATCTATAACTATATAAAGGCGGGTGGTAAAGAGCAGGGGGCAAAATCGGATTACGAAAAGCCGACGAAGAAGAAGCCGAGTTTAGGAAAGCTTGTTTCTGCTAGTGAGTGGACAGGCTTTAAGGGTTCTGCGGATATAGACTACACTGGAGAGAATACGCTGATTTGGTATAAGCTTCTTCTCAAAAATTTGGATGCTAACGAAGCGACGGTTACGGATACCCTGCCAGCAGGACTGGAATACACTGGTAAATACTATGTGGGCTGGTCTACAGCAGAAACGGAGGGAAGAAACTCAACTGATAAACTTTTGCCGTTTGTCACAGGCGGGAAGAATGAGGGCGCGGATAATATCCAGTATCTTGAAACGCCGACCGTTACTGGTACTGCGGATGCAGGGCAGGAGTTGGTTTTCAAGCTGAAAAATCTTAACACTCTTCAAAATCCGAAAGAGGGCAGCTATCAGATCGCGATTATCTTCTCAGTCAAAGTCACGGATGACTACTGGGATGACATCAGTGAGAATCCGACCAAAACGTATCACAACGAAGCCACATGGGACAAGAGCGATAAAACAGCAAAAGCGGACGCATTCGTGACGCGCAAAAATTCCTATGTGGAAAAGAAGAATGATTATGTGGAAGGCAACAAAGAAGTAACCTACACGGTTGAAATCAATAAGGAAGGGAAAACGCTGCTGTCCACTGCGGGCAAGAGTCTGGTGCTGCACGACGTCCTTACGGTTCCTTCGAAGATCAGTGCGGAAATCGATTTGCAAAGCATTAAGCTTTATGATGATGCTAAAAACGATGTAACAACACTGATGAAGTGTAAGCCTGACGAGGTGGTAGATGACGGGACGAATAAGACCTATAAAATTACGGTCGAAGTTCCGGATGGTGCACACTATACCTTAACGTATACTTACAAGTTCATTGTACCCGACAATGTTGCAGATGGTAAGATGTTCCAGATCAAGAATACAGTTGGCATGTTCGGAAACAGCGAAACACCTTCGGAGTTGTGGTACAAGCACAGTGGTGCTGCTGGCAGTGTAACGCAGGACAATACCAACACCCTGCAATTGCTCAAGGTGGAACGGAACAAGTACTATAACATCTTGCCGGGTGCAACGTTCAAACTGTCCCAGTGGGACGGCAGCGATTGGAGTGAGGTCAAGGCTGACTGCACGACGGATGCAAAGGGCCAGATCTTGTTCCGGTACGCGAAGAGTGTGGATGCAGATGTTGTAAAGGTTGAACGAGGCGTACTCTACAAGCTCGAAGAGACCAAGGCCCCGGATGGCTACATCTGTGACAACACGCCCCACTATTTCCTGATGCTGAGTGCAAACCAAACCAAGGAAGATGCGTATGCGGCAATAAGGAATGATGAAGTGGCGGAAGCGAGTATCCGTTTTGTTGCAGCCAATAAGACAGAACCGATGTATGTTGAGAACACCGCCAAGCAAATCACCATCCGTAAAGTGTGGCAGGATGCAAACGGTAAGCAGGAGACGAATGTTTCGCATGAGGACATTACCGTTAAACTGACCCGTGCGGATAAGACGACCGGTAAGGAAGATGCCAGCTGGTCAGCCGACATCACCCTCTCGTCGGGTAACAACTGGACGTATATCTACCCGGATACCTCGAAGAAGCCTACCCCCGATAAACCCTTGGACGACAACTATACCTACGCCGTGAAAGAGGAAAACGTACCGATTGGCTACAATGTTTCCTATACCGACCAGAATGGCAACGAAACGAATACCGGCTTTACCAGCGGCGATACCGTGGTCATCAAGAACATGCAAAAGTCCGGCTGGCTGAAGGTCGAAAAGAAGTGGCTTGCTGAAGACGGTAAGACCGCACTGAAAGATGCAGACCTGCCGGAGAGCATCACGGTTCAGCTTTATAAGGTGAACGATTCTGGTGTTGGCGAGAAGGTCGAGGGTAAAACCTTAAAATTGAACGCTGGCAACTACTGGAAGGGTCAGTTCACCGGTTTGGAGGAAGACGCACAGTATTACGTCGTTGAAGACCCGCAGGTTGCGGGCTTTAAGGTGACGTACAGCCACACCGACTTGAACGCCGCACCCACCGGTTCTACCGTGACGGTCACCAACACGAAGAAGCGCACCGAAACGACGCTGGATGTCGTGAAGATGTGGCAGGATTCGGATGGTAAACCGCTGACGGAGAATCTGCCGACTGAGATTACGCTGATCCTTTATGAAAAGGGTACAAATCAGGAAAAGACCTGTGGGAAGGTAAAACCGGATGCCGATGGCAGCTGGAAGTATACCTTTACCGGGCTTGAACCGGAGAAGGAGTACTATGTTGGGGAAGTTTCTGTGGATGGCTACGAAGTGGTCAGCGGCACGGGCGAAAACAATGCGGCCCTGCCCGGTGACACCATCACTGTGACCAACCGCAAGAATGCCCCCGGCTACGAACTCCCGGCGACCGGTTCCACCGGTACGGCCCCGTACACCACCGCCGGTGCGGTGCTGATGGGTGCCGCGCTGGTGGGTGGATACCGCAGAAAACGCAGACAGGAAAGGAGGGGCGAGTGACCCTCCCGCCCCTGCGGGCGGAGCGCAGATCACCACAAGAAGCACAGATTTTGGGATTGCTTGGAAGCAAAAAGAAGCAAATAGAAAATGGATTTATTTCACAAGGAGACGATGAAAATGAAACACATGAAGAGATTCGTGGCGCTGTTTGCCGCGCTGGCCCTCGTGCTGGCGATGGCAGTTCCGGCGTTTGCGGATGAGCCGACGAGCACTGGTGCGGAGGCAACAACAGGCACGATCACGATCAATAATGCGGTCAGTGGCGTGACGTATAAGTTCTATCGCATTATGGAAATTGCGAGCCATACGAGCGATAATCCCTATACTGGTGTTGTTTACAAGGCAAACTCCGAATGGACTACTTTTTTGCAGAAAGAGGACTGGAAAGATTGCTTTAAGGTCAACGCAGATAACACGGTTACTGTTGTAAAGAAAGAAAAAGATAATGGCGAATTTGCAAAGAAGTTTGCAGAAGAAGCCGCGAGAGAAGCTTCAAGTAAGGCTGTGGATTACACTGCAACGACCGAGAACGGTAAAATTCAGCAGTCGGTTCAGTTAGGCTACTATCTGGTCGTACCCGATGGCTGGAAGGGTGTGGACCCTGTTGTGTGCTCGCTGGGTTCTACAAACCCGAACGTTACCATCAACGAAAAGAACGGCAAACCGACCATTGAGAAGGAAGTCAAGGAAGGCAATGACTTTGGTGACACAAACGATGCGGCCATTGGCGATTATGTCGAGTTCCAGCTTACGATCAACGTTGTTGATGGTACGCCGGTAAACTATGTTGCTCATGATACGATGTCTGCTGGCCTGACCTTTGTCAATAAGGGCGAGCATTCCCTGAGCATTAAGCGCAACGATAAAACGCTTGAATCCAGCAACTATCAGGTCGTTACTGAGGGTATTAAGGATGGCTGTGCGTTTGAAGTGAAATTTAACGATGATGAGAATGGTAATAGCGTTCTGAAAACTAACGACAAGGTCGTTATTACTTACTGGGCACAAGTCAATGAAAATGCAGTTGTCGGTGCTACTGGCAATACGAATAGCGCAATCCTGAGGTATGGCACAAACGGCACGGCTCAGGGCGGCCAGACCACTACCTATGTCTGGAGCTTTGATGTGAAGAAGTACACGAAGGACAGTGATAGTAGGGAAATTGCGCTGGCCGGTGCAAAGTTCCAAGTTAAGAACAGCGATAAGAGTAAAACTGCATACTTCAAGTATGACGCTACCGCGAAGGTTTACAAGTTTGCTGGTTGGACGGCTGTGGAAGGCGCTGTATATGAATTTACGACTCCGGATGATGGCAACATCGCTTTTAAGGGTCTGGACTCTGGTACTTACTATCTGGAAGAAATTGAAGCACCCAAGGGCTATAATAAGCTGAATGATGCAATCAAGTTTACGATTGCAGATGAAAAAGCTTCTGAAAAGGGTCAGGTTTCTTATGGTACGGACGGCGGCACCGGCATCATCAAGGTTCTGAACAAAGCAGGTACGACTTTGCCTACGACCGGCGGCATCGGCACCACGGTCTTCTATCTGATCGGCGGCGGGCTGATGGTTGCAGCGGCTGTGCTGCTCATCGCGAAGAAGCGGATGGAAAACAAGTAAAACCAACCGGGAGCCGGCCGCTCCCCCGAAATAAGAGGGCATCTGCCCCGAACATATCCTTATAACATTAGGGAGTAGCCCATGAAAAAGAATCGCAGCAACATCATTTTAATATTGATCTTTCTCGTGGGTCTATCCGTGATGTTATATCCGACCGTCAGTGACTATGTCAACCAGAAAAACCAGTCGCGCGCTGTGGCGAGCTACTCGGAAGAGGTTGAAAACCTGTCGGACGTGGACTATCAGGCCTATTTTGACGCCGCCGACGACTACAACCGGCGGCTGGCCGAAACGCCCGATGCCTTTTACCGGCCCGAAGAGGTGAGCGGCTACACCGACACCCTCGACGTCTCCGGTACCGGCATCATGGGGTACATCACCATCTCCAAGATCGGCGTGGAGCTGCCCGTCTACCACGGCACCAGCGACGGCGTTTTGCAGGTGGCGGCGGGCCATCTGGAGGGCAGCAGCCTTCCGGTGGGCGGCGCGGGCACCCACGCCGTCATCTCGGCCCACCGCGGGCTGCCCAGCGCCAAGCTCTTCACCAATCTGGATGAGCTGGAAGTGGGCGACACCTTCACCATCACGGTGCTGGACCGGGTGCTGACCTACGAGGTCGATCAGATCTCCATCGTCCTGCCCACCGAGACCGATCTTTTGCAGCCGGTGGAGGGCAAGGACTACGTCACCCTGATGACCTGTACCCCCTACGGCATCAACACCCACCGCCTTCTGGTGCGCGGCAAGCGGATCGAGAACGCGGAAAACCAGAAACACATCCGCGTAACGGCGGACGCGCTCCGCATCGAGCCCATTATCGTGGCCCCGGCACTGGCTGTGCCCATGCTGCTGGTGATGCTGGTGGTCATGCTGGCCGTGCCGCATCTGCGCAAACGCAAAAATCAGCGAGAGGAGAACCATCATGAAGAGCATCCGTAAACGGCTGGCCGCTGTGCTTGCGGCGCTGACCCTGTTGGTGTGGTGCGCGGCTCCGGCCTTTGCCCTCGAAGTGGTCGATCTGAGCCGCACCGGTTCCATCAAGGTGTCGCTCTACGACAGCGAAACAGCCGAGGCGGTGGGCGGCGGCACGCTGACCCTGTACCGCGTGGCCAAGGTCCAAAAGGACAACGCCAACCTGAGCTTTGTGTACACAAACGGCTTCGAGGACTGCGGCGTGGAGCTGGGGGATCTGTCGGAGGGGGAGCTGGCGGGCCGGCTTGCCGAGAAGATCGCCGCCACTGCCGAGTCCACTACCGTGGAGATCAGCGACCTCGGCGCAGCCGAGTTCGGCGACCTTGAGGTGGGCCTGTATCTGGTCGTTCAGACCACGGCGGCGGAGAATTACAACGTCATCAACCCGTTCCTTGTGTCGGTCCCGATTCAGGAGAACGGCAGCTACGTCTACGATGTGGACGCCCTGCCCAAGGTCGGCACTGCGGCCAAGAAGGCTCCCGAACCCCCCGACAAGCCCGACACCCCGGACACCCCCGATACCCCCGACAAGCCGGAGGAGGAGAACCCGAATACGCCGGCGGCTCCCGGCCCGGACAACCCGGACGGCTGGGTCCTCGGCGCCAACGGTGAGAAGATCTACCGGAACCCGGAAGCCCCCAGCCCGGACAACCCCAACGGCTATGTCATGGGCGCCCACGGTCTGCCCCAGACCGGCCAGTTGAATTGGCCGATCCCGGTGCTGGCAGTGACCGGCGTGGTGCTGGTGGCGGCGGGGATCAAGCTCAAGAAGGGGACCCGCAAGGATGAAAAGTAAGCTGGGCACCCTCTTCATTGCGCTGGGGGTGATGGCGCTGCTGGGGGCTGCGGGCCTCTTCGGCTACAACCAGTGGGACAATGCCCGCGCCGAGAAGGCGGCGGATGCCGTGCTGAACCAGTTGGAAGAGACCCTTGAGCAGCCCAAGACCCTCCTGCCCGCGGCGTCGGCCACCGCCGAAGAGCCCGCCGAGGAAGAAGCGGACGGCATGACCGTCACCTTTATTGACGGCTACGATTACATCGGCTATGTCTCCATCCCGTCCATCGGGCTGGCACTGCCGGTGATGAAGCAGTGGAGCTATCCCGGCCTGAAGATCGCGCCGGGGCGGTATGCCGGCTCCCTTGCCACCGACGATCTGGTGGTGGCGGGCCACAACTACGCCCGCCATTTCAGCCCCATCAAGCACTTGGCCGTCGGCACCGAGGTGCTGTTCGTGGACATGGACGGCAAAACGTGGCACTACGAGGTCAGCGCGGGGGAGGTCCTGCAGCCGACCCAGATCGAGAAGATGACCGTCAAGTCCTCCGGCGACGACTGGGACTTGACCCTCTTCACCTGCACCACCGGCGGTCAGGCGCGGTATGCGCTGCGCTGCGTCCGCACCGACAAGTAAATCAGACCCAAAATGTACTCGCTTTCCCGCTGGAAGGCGAGTATTTTTGTGTTATCCGACTGGGAAAGGGGATCGCACATGGAAGATTGGGTCCGCAGTTTGTTTGGGCTGGCCGGTGGGCTGGCGCTGTTTTTGTACGGCATGAAGACCATGAGCCGGGCTTTGCAGCAAGCGGCGGGGGAGCGGCTGCGGGGCTTCCTGCGCCGGGTCACCCGCACGCCCCTGACCGGGGCGCTGGCGGGGCTGGCTGTCACCGGCATTTTACAGAGCAGCTCGGCCACCACCGTAATGGTCATCGGCTTCGTCAGCGCCGGGCTGATGGGGCTGCCACAGGCGGTGGCCGTGGTGTTCGGGGCCAATGTGGGCACCACCATGACGGCGCAGCTGGTGGCCTTCCGGCTGGAGGACTGGGTGTTCCCCCTGCTGTTCATCGGGGTGCTGGTCTGGTCGCTGGCCCGGCGGGAGCCGACCCGGCAGCTGGGGCTGGCGGTGTTCGGCTTCGGGCTGCTGTTCGACGGCATCGAAGTCATGTCCGGTGCCATGGCTCCTCTGGCAATCAGCCCGGTGTTTCTGCAGTGGATGGCCGAGGTGCGCCGGGC
>ENA-ORTB01002697-ORTB01002697.1-human-gut-metagenome-genome-assembly--contig:-NODE-2697-length-15714-cov-3.980395_pt1 | contig 15714 bp, 6 predicted proteins | sample MGYA00241905_ERZ509174 | MGnify/ENA primary metagenome ERZ509174 (study PRJEB26280, sample SAMEA2338851) | human gut metagenome | biome: human gut; feature: human-associated habitat; material: faeces... | reverse complement strand
GCGATGGCTACCAACAACATGAACGAAGGCGTTATCTCGGTCTTTTTCATCCGAAACGGCAAGATGATCGGCAGAGAACATTTTCATATGACCGGTGTGCAATCGGAATCTTATGGAGATATTATGGCTGCATTTTTAAAACAGTATTACGCTTCTACTCCATTTCTCCCTAAGGAGATCATTCTGGAGCATGAAGTAAATGAGCAGGAGCTGATCGAACAATACTTAAGCGAACGACGGGGAAATCTGGTACACATCCTCACACCTCAAAAAGGTGACAAAGCCAAGCTGTTAAAGCTTGCGCGTGACAATGCTTTTCTTGTTCTGACACAGGATACTGAAAAGCTGAAACGGGAGCAGGCTCGAACAGAAGGTGCTGCAAAGGAACTGGCAGAACTGATCGGTGTCCCATCTGCCAAACGGCTGGAAGCCTTCGATATCTCGCACATCAGTGGCTACCATTCGGTTGCTTCGATGGTGGTCTTTGAAAATGGAAAAGCCAGACCCAATGAATACCGCAAATTCAAATTAAGAACGATCGACGGACCGGATGACTACGCCAGTATGCGCGAGGTTCTGACAAGACGATTTACCGATGAACGTTTTAAGGTCTATCCTGACATCCTTATGATGGATGGTGGTAAGGGACAGGTCAACATTGCCCTGGAGGTTCTTGACGAACTGCATCTGAATATTCCGGTCTGCGGTATGGTAAAGGATGACTACCACCGGACCAGAGGACTGTATTATAACAATAAAGAAGTGGAATTTCCAAAGAATACACAGGCATTTGACATGGTTACCCGTTTGCAGGACGAAGCCCACCGTTTTGCCATCGAATATCACAGAAGCCTCAGGAGCAAATCTCAGGTACATTCCATCCTCGAGGATATACCGGGCATCGGCCCTGCCAGACGAAAGGATCTGATGGGGTACTTCAAGGATATTTCAAGGATCCGGGAGGCATCCATCGAAGAACTGATGCAGGCGCCATCCATGAACCGGAATGCCGCCGAAGCGGTGTACGGATTTTTCCACAGAGAGTGAGCTAACCTGTGAATATATCTGCAAAAGATGGAAATAGCATAATATATTTGGACACTTTTGACCTTACCAACCAGAGGACGTTCCCACTCGTTTCCACTCTGTGTAACTTCGAACTAACCTCGGCTAAGCCTCGCTAAGGTCTCAGTTACTCCTGCAGCGGTACTAAGATGCTGCTAATGCACCATCACACCACAGGGGTGCGCTTTCGTTCTAAGCTCGTGCAAGCACTCACTAAGTACGAAATGTGAGTACCGGCGGACTCAAATGCCCCTGTTTTGGTAAGTCAAACTGTCCAAATATAATTTACTTTCTTATTTTTTTGCAGATATATTCACAATTATTTAATAAGGAGATAAAGATGGAATATAATTTTTTTGCTATGATTTCAAGGATGAAATACATCGACCGCTGGGCGTTGATGCGGAATACAAGGGAAGAAAATCTGTGTGAGCACAGCCTGGAAGTCAGCATTATCGCTCATGCACTTGCCGTGATCGGCAATACCTATTATGAAAAGGATCTGAATGCAGAGCGGGCTGCTCTGATCGGACTTTACCATGACGCTTCAGAGATCATAACCGGTGATATGCCGACACCGGTCAAGTATTATAACGATGCTATCAAGGAATCCTTTAAAATGATCGAGAAAACAGCCTGCTACAAGCTGTTAAACAAACTGCCGGATGAAATGAAACCACAGTATGAACCACTCTTCTTCCGCCAGTCCGGAGATGAATATATCTGGAAGCTTGTAAAAGCGGCAGATAAACTATCTGCTCTTATCAAATGTATGGAAGAAACCTCTGTCGGCAATCCGGAATTCTCCAGCGCCTACGAATCCACAAAGGCTTCTGTCGACAAGCTTGCTGCCGACCTTCCGGAGGTTGAACGCTTTCTGTCCGACTTTCTCCCTGCCTACGGCAAAAACCTCGACCAGCTTCAATACGACCGATAATGCTTTATATAGGTATTCTATCGATTTACGCAGTTATACTTTTTAAAAGTCATTAATACTATAGGTATCATACAACTATTATTCCGCAAAACGCTCTCGCTCTACCCTCATGTAACGGTACTAGACTCCCTGCCTTCGGCAGCTCATCAAGGACCGACATTCGGGCAGGTTTGCTTCATAACAGTGTATAATACCTATAGTGTTAATGATTTTTTCTTTCTCAACTGCATAAATCGATCACCTATATCCTATAAAGCATTATCGGATTAACAAAATGTCCACTTTTTTGCTAATAGACCATTTCTATGCTGATCCACAAGATATATCAAAAACACCGTCCCCAGTCTGATATATCACACACTGTTATGAAGCAAGCCTTTCCGAGCGTTGGTACTTAAGTTGCGTCTTTTGCAACTTTATGTACCGCTACGCCGAGGAATAGAGTGCAAGCGCCTTGCGGAATAATAGTTGTGTAATATACCAGACTGGGTACGGTGTTACATTCCTATCTCTGTGGTTCCACCTGAGCAAGAATTGACATGAATTCTTTGCCGGTGATCGTTTCATGTTCTATAAGGAAGCTGGCGATAGAATCCAGGGCTGCCATATGGGCAGACAAAAGTTTCTTTGCTTTATTATAGGAATCTCGCAGCATATCACGGATCTCCTTATCGATCTTGGTTGCAGTTTCATCGGAACACTGAAGGGCAAGATTTCTGTCCAGATACTGTCCTTCTATTGATTCAAGCTGCACCATGCCGAATTTATCTGACATACCATACATGGTTATCATAGCCCTGGCGGTCTTGGTCGCCTTCTCGATATCATTTGATGCTCCTGTCGTTACAGAGTCAAATTTCAATTCTTCCGCTGCACGTCCGCCGAGCAGGGTTATAAGCTCTGCTTCCAGTTCTTTCTTGGATTCGAGATATTTCTCTTCTTCAGGAACCTGCCATACATAACCAAGGGAACCCATGGTTCTTGGAACGATCGTAATCCTCTGGATCGGCTCCGTATGCTTCTGGAGTGCTGCAAGCAATGCATGTCCGACTTCATGATAAGCAACGATCTGCTTTTCTTCTTTACTGAGCAAACGATCCTTTTTCTCTTTTCCGGCAAATACAACCTCTACCGCACCGATCAGATCCTGTTGGGAAACCAGACTTCTGCCATCTCTGACAGCGGCCAGCGCTCCCTCATTTATAATATTGGCAAGATCCGCACCAACCGCACCTGAAGTTGCAAGTGCCAGTTCATGAAGATCAACCGTTTCATCCATCTTGACATTCTTGGAATGAACCTTCAGTGTATCGATTCTTCCCTTCAGATCCGGCTTCTCTACGATAACTCTGCGGTCAAATCGTCCCGGACGAAGAAGTGCCTTATCAAGCACCTCAGGACGATTCGTTGCTGCAAGGATCACAATACCCTTTGATGTATCAAAGCCATCCATCTCTGCAAGAAGCTGATTCAGGGTCTGCTCCCGTTCGGAATCTCCGCCATGCCTGGAATCTCTGCTTCTTCCAATTGCATCGATCTCATCAATAAATATAATACATGGTGCCATCTGTGTCGCCTGTTTGAACAGATCTCTGACACGGGAAGCACCCACTCCGACATACATCTCTACAAAGCTGGACCCGGACATGGAAAAGAATGGTACATTTGCTTCACCTGCCACTGCTTTTGCAAGCAGGGTCTTACCGGTTCCCGGAGGACCGACAAGCAGTGCCCCCTTTGGCAGCTTCGCTCCAATATCCAGATATTTTTTTGGATTGTGCAGGAAATCGACCATCTCTGTCAGAGATTCCTTAGCCTCTTCCTCTCCGGCAACATCCGCAAAGGTAACACCTGTTTTCTTCTCAACGTAAATCTTCGCATTTGCTCTACCTACACCGCCGCTTCGTTTCATGATCATCGACAGCAACAGATAGAATGCAACGATCATTACAATGTAAGAAATGATCGTGCCAATCATGGCACTTCCGCTTTCATCTACACCTTCATATTCTGTTCCATATTTTGTCTTTGCCTGACGAAGCTTCTCTGCCAGACTGTCATCCGATATTCTGGTTGCAGTATATTTCGTCTTACTGATCACCTTATCATCGGCATTATTTTCAAATACGATCTTACTTCCGTAGATCTTTACGGAACCAACCTCGCCCTTATCTAACATCTCAATAAACTGACCATATGTGACTTCCTCTTCCCTGCCGGATGACACCCGGTCAAATACGCGCCAGAATAAAAATGTCAGTAAAATGGAAATAACCAGGATCACCATGATCGAGCGGTTGTTTCTTCCTTTATTTCCATTATTATTGTTATTGCTGTTATTATTGTTATTATTGTTGTTATTACTGTTATCAGGTAAATTGTTGTCCAATCAGAACCTCCTTTTTATACAGCCTGCCTGCTGTATTCTTCTTTTGTATATATTTCCGGCAATTTCGCATCCATTATAACCACGTTTTTCCCGGCTTTCAAGATGGCACCGCTTTTGTTCATGAAGATTTAACCTTTCTATTCACCCAGATAGTCCATCGCAATACCAAGAGAGGTTTCTCCTCTGCTGATCGTCAAGCTCCATTTTCCAATCTGAAGGTCTGTATAATTTGCACTGGGATCATCCGCAGAATACTCCTTTTCCTGATAGGCGCAAATCATCTCTGTTGTCCGTTCCAGACTGTCGCCCTGAAGCGTTTCATCCTCAAGTGCCATTACCAGATCTTCATAGATCTGATCTAGGCAGAAACCGTCATCGACATCCGGAGGATACTGCCATATACGGACAGAGTGGATCGCCTGTGTGTTCAGATCACTGTTTATGCTCACATCAATGCCACATTTGTCATCTGAAATATACTTTTCTTTGTTATAGTATGTAAATGTATCTCCATTTTGATACGAGTATTCATACAAACTCAGATTTCCGGCAGTTCCTGTACTTGTATCTTCAAATAAAATGCCATCTTCCTCCGCATTCTGTAAAAAATCAGCCTCCAACTCATCACTGGTGACACCCTCATAATGAGCCACACCATCACAGGCTTCTCCCCGGTCATACACTTCATCGGCCGATAAGCCAACCAGACTGTCTGTCCCGTAATCCGTGGTTTCTCCCGGCTGATAGATATAGCGGTAGCTGTATCCGTTCTCATCTACATAGTTTTTCTCATCCTGTTCATCCATCATCTCATGCATTTCATCCAGAGAGTCCTGCAGCTCCTGCTCATCCCGGTACTGCTGCCATACATCCCACAAACTGCTCGTCCGGAAACATAATCCAATTGCAGCCAGAAAAAGCAGACCTGAGATCACGCCCTCTGCTTTTTTCGATTTCTTCTTTGTCGTATAGGTCGTATCCGGATTCGGTATAGGTTTTGCCAATGTTGGAGTACGATTCGCCCATTTCGGAAGCTCGGTTTCAAACTCATCATGGCAATCTGTTACTTCATCCTCAACTTCAGGTTTGTCCGCACTGTAGTCCGATACATCCCCACTATATTGATACTCTCTCTGATAATCTTCAGGCTCTCGTCTTTCGTTCAGATAAAAGGTGTGACTGGTTTCAATCGGTGTCACAAATCGTTTACAGGTTTTGCAAAAATTAATACTGTTTACTTTTCCATCACATATTGGACAGATCTTTGATCCCATAAGTACCTCCTCTTTCTTTTCGATACTTTGTTTCTACCGCTAACTTTATATTCTTTTTTGTCATACGTCAATATTCTTTTCTCCGGCTTGACATCCCCATTAAAAGTCACTATTATTTCTTTAACTTATGATCTACAGGAGGTTTAAGTCGCATGCCCGGTTTTCTGATGCATCTGATCGAGGGTGAAATGATAATCAATAAAATAAATACAGGTGTAACTTCTGCGGCAGATTCCCATCTGTCGGCAATAAAATCCGCCCCTGAACAGTTTCTCCTCGGCTGTATCCTGCCGGATATCACGGATAATAAAGAAAAAACGCATTTCCGTCCGGCATGGCAGAAGAACCTGATCACAAAATATCCGGAGCTTGCTCATATCCGTGCCCTCTACCCGGATGATGCGATATTGTCACCGGCTGACTATGGCATCCTGGCACATCTCCATCTGGATACTCATTATGTGACTGATTTCTGGCCGGAATATTTCACTATAGAAGATCCAGCAGGGAATACCTGTTTTGATACAAGACAACCTTTGTATGTTCACATTTCCTCCCAACCGGAAAAAAAGATTCCTCTGGCAGAATTTTTCTCTGACCGGTACTTTTATGGAGAATATGACAGGATCAATCCACGTCTTCTAAAGGACTTTCATCCATATATACCGGAACAAAGCACTTATCAGCCGGAGCTTGTACATATTACAGAATGCCGGCCGGAGGATCCATCACAGATCACAAAAGCTCTGCAGTCATACATTACTCAGAATCCGTCACCTGCCCCGGAAGCTTCCGTCACCCGTGCTGAGATTTTTCCATATGATGCAGTCATTGAATTTCTGGAACATATGGCAGATACATTTTTTACAGAATTCATTTAACCTGTCTTCCATATCAGCAGCCAAAATAATATTTATAATTTCACCCATAACAAACCAGCCATCGATGCGTTGGAAACGGATCCGTTTATGGATCCGGCTTCTTTTTCATCAATGGCTGTTTCTTTTTTATTTCCCGCTTATTTGATCTTCGCTTTTACTTTAACGGAATATGCACCATATGTTTTTTTCTTATTCAGAGTCTTGTATGCTCTGACCTTAAAATAATATGTCTTTCCTTTTTTCAGGCTCTTCTTTGTCAGATTCAGCTTCTTTGTATCGCCGATCTTCTTATACTTGCCTTTCTTTGAGGTTGCCATATATACCTGATATCCACTGGCACCGGCTACCTTCTTCCAGCTTATCTTACATGCCTTTGATTTCGCTGTCGTCTTTACTGATTTTACCTTTGATGGCTTTGTTACAAATGCCTTACTCTTCTCTTTGCCCTTTATCTTAGAGTTTCCTGACTTCTTATAAGCACATACACTATAAGTGTATTTGGTTCCTGCCTTCAGCTTCTTCGCATTGTAAGAAGATGCATTCTTACCCACCGTTTTTATAAGTTTCTTCTTGCCGGAGCCTTGCTTCCGGTAGATCATATATCCATCTGCATCAGATACCTTCTTCCATGTGATCTTTGCAGAAGTTGTCTTGATCTTGCTTACTGTAATCTTTTTTGTTGTACCAGGCTTCTTCACATTCGGTGTGGTCTTTGCCTTAATCGCAAATGTCTTTGACACACTTCCTGTATAATTGCCTTTTCCGGTTATCACAACCTTCGCTGTACCAACATTTGTATTGTTGGAATATGCTGCCGTGTAATCTGTATTCAGCTTCAGCTCCTTACCTTTTAATGTAACAGTAACTGCAGGTGTTAATGCTTTTCCTGTATAAGTCTGGTCTGCCACCGTTATAACTGCCGCAGACAGATCTGTCTTTGTAACCGGTGTCGTCTGTTTTACAATTGCAAAATACTGTGTCAATGTACCGGTGTAATTTCCATTTCCTGTAATCTGTATCACAGCCTTGGTTGTCGGCTCTGTATTCGACTGATACGATACCGTATAGTCTGCAGATGCTCCGGCGCTCAGCACTGCATTTCTTGCTGTATCCTTGACAATAACGGAAGGTGTGACAGCCTTTCCTGTATAGGATACGCTCTTTGTATAGGACACCGTACATTGCTCTATCTGTTTTGGAAGGATCGTAAAGGTTCCATATCCTGTATTTTTAAAGGAATCCGAAAGACCATTTACCGTGATTCTTGCAGTTCCGGCATTGATATTTTCAGAATAGAGCACACTGTATTCGGATGGATCGATCACTCTGCCGGATACCTTTACTGTAACAGCCGGCTTCTGTTCCCTGCCGTTATAAGTCTGGTTATCTGCTGTTATCTCTGCATCCTTGAGATTGATCTCCTGTTTCTGGATTGAGAAATACCGGTCTATTGTTCCTGTATAATTTCCTTTTCCTGTGATCTTGATCCGTGCAGATGTTGTCACTTCTGTATTATTCTGATAGCTGACATCATAATCAACATTTTGCTTTAGCTCAACTGCTCCATCCATTACCTTTACTTCCGGACAAACCTGTTTTCCTGTATATGACATCAGATTTGCATAAGTCACAGAAACGTCTTTCAGAGGCTTCGCCTGGATTGTAAATTTTTCAGTTATCGTTCCCTTATAATTGCCTTTGCCTGTAACTGTGATCGTTGCAGTTCCGACATTGACATTGTTGGAATATGCCACGTCATAGTTTGCAGCCGCCAGTGATCTTCCACTTATCATAACAGTGAATCCCGGTTTCAGCTCTCCTCCTGTATAGGTATATGGAGAACCCATAACCATGATAAATCCGCCATTATTTATATCAAAAGGCAGAATGGTAAAGTTCTTTTCAACTGTTCCATCATAATTGCCAAGACCTGTTATCTTTGCTTTTGCAGTTCCGGCATTGATGTTATTTGTAAATGCAACTGCATAATCCTTGCCCTTTGTAAGCGTTTTACCGTTAAAGGTTACTGTAATATCCGGACTTAATGCAGATCCTGTGTAAGTCACTGTCCCCACATTCATTACCAGAGAATTATTCAGCGCCTTCTTCGTGATCGCAAAAGTTCCGGTTGTGGTTCCCTTATAATTACTGCCGGTTCCGGTCACAGTAACAGTTGCCGTTCCGACATTGGTATTGCCGGAATATGAAACACTGAATTCTGACAGATTTGTGATCCGCTTTCCACTTGTGGTTGTAAGGCTTACAACTGCCGGTGTAAATGCCGCACCTGTATATTCATATGCCCGCTGTACAAGTGCTACTTCTGCACCTGTAATATCTGCTGCCACGATCTTAAATGTCAGGGATCTTTTACCTGTATATGCTCCGATACCCTGTATCGTAATGGTTGCAGTGGAACCAACCGTCTTATTGTTGGTTACTGTTATAGTATAACTCTCACCTTCTACCAGAGTAACTCCATCCCGTGTGATCCTGAGCTTCGGAATAATGGCTTCGCCTCCCTGATACTCCTGATCTCCGATCGATGCTATGCTGATCGAACGGTCATTGATGTTTGTTACGATCTTTGTGATCTTAAATGTACATGTCTGTGTACCGCTGAAGTTTCCATTTCCTGTGATCCGGATCGATGCACTGTCTGTTTCATTTATATTATTGCTATAGGAAACAGTGTAATCCGTTCCTGCCTTCAGTTCGTAGGAACCATAGGTCAGTTTTACAGAAGGCTTTACCTCGGATCCGGTATATATCATCTCTTTGCTGTATTCTGCTTTACAGGATGTGATAGCTCTGGCTGCGATCGTGAAGGTCGTCTTTGAACTTCCGCTGTAGTTGCCTTTTCCGGTTGCTGTAATCGTTCCTATACCGGCATTAATATTATTTTCATATGATAATTCATAATCTGTATTGGCAGCCAGCGTCGTAGTTCCAATCTTTACGGTTGCTGTCGGCTTCTGCTCACTTCCTGTAAATGTACATGCTGTAATATTACTGAAAACCGCTCCGTTGATTGATTTCTTTGTAACAGTAAATGTTCCTTCTGCACTTCCTGTAAAGTTTGCATTTTTTCCTTTTATAGTTACCGTTGCCGTTCCACAGTTTTTATTATTCGAATAACTTACAGTGAAATTCGTCATACTGGTGTAGGTCTTTCCAGATACAGTTGTAAAGGATGTAACACCCGGAGTCTGTGGCATGCCTGTATATTCATAACTGTCTGCTTCCAAAACAACCTTTGCATTTGTCAGATCAAGTGCAACAACATTAAAGGTTGCTGTTCTTGTTCCTGTATAATCATTGATTCCCGTAATGGTTACTATTGCTTTAGAACCTGCGGTATAGTTATTGGTATAAGTAACCGTATAATCTGTATTCAGAGTAAGGATCGTACCACCATTTCTGACTGTAACAGCAGGTCGGAGTCCCTGTCCTGCATTGTATTCCTGGTCTGCGATCGCATCGACTGTAATCGTTGAAGCATTGACGTCAGTACGATCTCTGGTGATCTTATATGTCAGTACTTTTCTTCCTGTAAAATTACCTTTTCCTGTCACTGTAGCAGTCGCTGCCGTTGTCTCATTTATATTATTGGAATAAGCAACGGTATAATCCGTACCCTCTATTAAGAGCTTCTGACCATATGTGATACGGATATTCGGCGTTACGGCACTTCCTGTCCATTTTACGCTCTCATCATAACTGAGCGAGCAATCTGCCAGCGCTCTTGCACTGATCTTGAAATTTACAGATTTCGTTCCACTGTATCCGTTCTTTCCGGTGATCGTAACCGTACCTGTACCACAGTTGACATTTGCGCCATATGAAACGGTGTAATCGCTGTCCTTCGTCAGTGTTTTGCCATCATAGGTCACTGTAACCTCCGGTTTGATCTGTGCTCCGGTATAGGTCTGATCTGCAATTGTACTGCACACTGCCCCTGACAGATCCGGCAGGGAAGAAACGATCGTAAAATATACAGTTTTGGAACCTGTATAGTTTCCCTTAAACGTAACAATTACCTTTGCCAGATTGCCGGCTGCTACATTATCTTTATAAGATACCGTATAATCCGTTCCTTCGGTCAGTGTATATCCATCTGAAGTGACCGACGTTACTGTCGGTCTGATCTCTGCACCAGTCTGATCAAAGGATGTCTGATTCAATGTTACCTTTGCTGTATTTGTCACATCCAAAGGATTGACGGTCAATGTACCGGTAACGGTTCCTGTATAATTGCCTTTTCCTGTCGCACTGATTGAAACCGTACCGGCTGTCTTTGCTACATAGCTTGCAACTGTATAATCGGTTTTATTCGTCAATGTTGTTCCCAGTTTGCTGTCATAAACACTGATCTTTGGTGAAAATACTTCTGCTCCATATTTATATGTTGCAGGCTCTGCCGTCAAAGTCGCCTTTGAAATATCTCTTGGATTGATCTTAAAAGTGAGGGACTTTGTATTTGTATATTTGCCGCATCCACTGATCAGAACCGTTCCATTTCCTGCATTTGTATTTGCGGAATAGGATACCGTATAATCCGTTCCCTGCTTTAATGTCGTGCTTCCATCCTTTACCGTGACAGCCGGTGTCTGTGCCTGTCCATTATATGTACATGATGCTACATTCACGGTCGTCTGTGATATATCCTTTAAGGCTGCACTTCCACTGCTGATCGTATAGTTCAGAGATGTGCTTCCGGTGTAACAATCCTTACCTGTGATCGTCACGGTTGCGGTTCCCGGATTTATATTGCTGCTGTAAGAAAGTGTATAATCCACGCCTTCTTCCAGATACTGATAATCATTATTCTCATCCAGCCAGGAGTTCACATCAGCAATCGTAACCGACGGCTTCTTTTCCTTTCCATCATAGCTGTAATTGGAGTTGCTCAATGTGATGATCTGATCCTGGATATTGGCAGCCTTCAGATACCAGGTATAGGTTTTGGAACCACTGAAATTATTCATTCCCTTAATCGCTGTTGTTCCCTTAGAACCAATCTCCAGATAATTCTCTGAAAGAGTAACATTCTCATAATAATCTTTCTCTGCTACCAGAACCTTTCCATTCCAGGTAACCGATTCGACTGTCGGAGAATTTGCTAGATTCTTTACATATGGAACATAATACTTGCCGGATACAAGTGTCGTATCGGATGCAAATTTGACCGTTGCTTTATTGATCGGTGTGACACGGATCTTGAATTTTGCCGTATTGCTTCCTGTATAACCCTTTTCCGGTTTACCGGTTATCGTCGCCACGGCAAGCTCAGTTGCAGTTGACACGTTCACGTTGTTTGTGTATACCACATCATAACAGTCTGACGGTACTTCCTCCCCATCTACCTTTACCGTAACCGGTGCTTCGATCGCCTCGCCGGTATAATAATTACCAAGACCGGTTTCCGTCGTCGCTACAACAGTAACCTTATGTGCTCCATCCTTTCCGGACAGGTCGATCAGATCCGCTGCCTTCACCCGACCTGCAAATGGAATTCCTGCCCCGCCATACGGCACGATCATCGTGATGACCATGACAACGGTAAGGAACCATGCTGCTGCTCTTTTTCCATGTTCTCTCATGCTTCTAAAATGCCCTCCTTGCTGTTATGCCCGCTGTATTATACACTTTATACAAGATGTCTCTACATTTGTACTGCCCCTCTGTGCATATTTTTCATTTCATCCTGTCTCTTATGATATTGCATAAAAAAATACCCCAAATGCAGTTCCGCGCAAACAAAATTTAATTGAATTTTACCATTTTTTGCATGCCGCTTCAATCCGCATTTGGGATATTTTTAATTTTTATTTTATATAATATGTCACACTAACTGGTTGGAATATAGAAAATATCCAGCATCTCTTCTACCAGACTTCCCGTATCCACCTGATACTCATCAAAATGAGCAGGGCGTTCATACGTTCCCGGAAGCTTCTGTATATCCTTCTCTGCAACTGCTATATCCATTCCACGCATTCTGCTGAACAGATACAGGCAGGCATCTCTGTCCAGATTCGTCTGCAGATATGGACTTGCTGCCTCGTATACCTTCTTTATGATTCCCTTATCATCGGAATAGCACTGTTCAAACCGCTCCAGCCAGCCTGCCAGATACTGACTCTGACGTTCCATCCGTCTGCCATGTTCGCCGACTGCATCCGTTACCGTATCCATCTTTTCCAGATACCGGTATGCGTCATTGCCCTGTAAGGTGACTACATCCTTCTCAAAGACATTCTCACTGATCGTATCTCTGGCTGTCAATGTTACCCCGCTCAGGACGTCATTGATATCTGCCATTGCATCCATGTCAAGTGCCACATAACCGTTGATTGGAAGATTATACATCAGTCCGGATACCGCATGTGTAAAATTCTCACAACTGACGATCTCGCCATCCCCATAACCATATGCCAGTCCGATCTGCATCCGGTCTGTAAGTGCTGTTTTTCCTTCTATGGTTTTAATATCCACATCTGTCATACTGTCACGATTTATATTAATAACGTGAAGCTTATCATTTCGAAGATCAAATACCATCAGGAAGCACAGATCGATCCTTCCGCCATACCGGACATATTCAGAACCATTTGCATCCGAATAAGTCAGGGCATCATCTCTGTCTCTGAGATCAGCTTCCGTCGTGGATTCTGTATCCTCTGAGGCTTTCTTTGATTTTTTCTTTGACTTCTTTGACTTTTTGGACTTTGTTTCTTCCGTTGCCGCCTCTGTCGTCTTCGGTTCTTCGTTCTTTTCCGGTTCCTTCGGCACATACTCGGAATTATCCACGCCAAATACCAGAATCGATACGCTATCTGTATTATAAACGTAGTTCTTTCCTTTATATGTGATAGCCGTTGATGAAGATCCGTCAGTATGAAAGCTCACCTTTTCTCCCTGCGCATTTTCTGCCAGCCGGTTCTTTCCATTCATATACATTCTTGCAAATATACCGGCAGGGATCCCGGTCACAACCAGAATCACAACAAGCAGGATCACACAGATCTTTTTCCGGAGGCTCCATGGATCCTTCAGCTTTTTGGGTGCATGTACCGGTCTGGATTCCAGTTCCGGATCCAGCTTCTTCTTTTCCCGTTTCGCTTTTTCTGCCTTCTTCTGGAAAAATTCTTTTCTGATATCCTCTGTCTGGATGCCTTCGGCAGCGATCTCTTCCTGCGTTTCCTGCACGATCTCTTTTATAAGCTGATCGACCGCTTCCTCACCAGTCTGTGGAACCGGAGCAGCAGCCGGCTCTTCCGTCCGGCTGACCGGACGGCTGTTTTCGGTTTCCTGTTTTACTTCTGTCTTTTTTCCTTCTGACTCTTTTTCTTCTGACTGTCCATCCTGCAATGCTTCTGCAAGCCGGATCGCTTCTAACAGCTTCTCGTCAAATAAATCTTCCATATAACAACCTTATGCATACAGTGGATATTTCTCTACAATACTCTTAACAAGTGCTTCTGCTTTTGCCTTGTCATCATCAATCACTGCTGCCTTGATCGCCTCAGCAATTGTCTCCATATCAGCTTCATTTGCACCTCTGGTTGTAACCGCCGGTGTTCCGATACGGATACCGCTTGTTACAAACGGAGATTTTGGATCATTTGGTACTGTGTTCTTATTTACAGTGATATGAACCTCATCTAAAAGCTTCTCTACTTCTTTACCGGTACGATCCAGGTTCTGAAGATCCACCAGCATAAGGTGGTTATCTGTACCGCCTGATACGATATTGAAGCCTCTTGCCATTAATGCGGATGCAAGTGCTGCTGCATTCTTTACAACCTGTGCCTGATACTCCTTATATTCCGGCTGTAATGCTTCCTTTAAGCATACTGCCTTACCTGCGATGACATGCATCAGAGGTCCACCCTGGATACCAGGGAATACTGCCTTATTGAAGTTGAATTTCTCATTGATTTCGTTGCTGCACATGATCATACCACCTCTAGGTCCGCGAAGTGTCTTATGTGTAGTAGTTGTTGTAACATGTGCATATGGAATCGGGCTCATATGAAGTCCTGCTGCTACAAGACCTGCGATGTGTGCCATATCTACCATCAGATATGCTCCAACCTCATCTGCGATCTCACGGAATCTCTTGAAATCGATTGCTCTTGCATATGCAGATGCACCCGCTACGATCAGCTTTGGCTTGCATTCCTTTGCGATCTCAAGAACTTTGTCATAATCTATAAAGCCATCATCATTTACACCATAAGGTACACAGTGGAAATATTTACCGGACATATTTACAGGTGATCCATGTGTCAGATGTCCGCCATGATCCAGATTCATTCCCATAAATGTATCGCCAGGATTTAAAATAGCGAAAAATACTGCCATATTGGCCTGTGCTCCGGAATGTGGCTGAACATTTACATATTCACATCCAAATAATTCTTTTGCACGCTCTCTGGCAAGATCTTCCACTACGTCTACATACTGGCATCCGCCATAATATCTCTTTCCAGGATAACCTTCTGCGTATTTGTTAGTCAGATGGCTTCCCATGGCTGCCATAACTGCCTTTGATACGATATTCTCTGATGCGATCAGCTCCAGATTGTTATTCTGTCTGTTCAGTTCATCCGTCATTGCTGCCGCAACTTCCGGATCCACTTTTGTAATTTCATCAAATCCAAACATTTTCTTACCTCCTGGTATGTAATAATATATAACGCATTAATAGAGACAGTATACCATGTCCTCCCTTTCCATACAAGCCAACAAGTAATAGAAATAGGATAGAAATAAAATTGATGGGAATAAGATCCGATCTTATTTTTCAGAAATGGAAATATTTTCACTTCGCCCCTTGACAAATAAATTTCTCTATACTAATATTGATGAGTATGTTTACATTGAATTGTCCGTGTCCGGTTTTAATGTAAAAACCTTATTATAATCTATAATTCAAATGGAGGTAGAGAATTTTGGCTAACATCAAATCTGCAAAGAAAAGAATTGAAGTAATTGACAAGAAGACTTTAAGAAACAAGATGATCAAGTCTAAGGTTAAGACAGTTATCAAAAAGGTAGAAGCTGCTATCGCTGCTGGTGACAAAGAAGCTGCTCAGGCAAATCTTCTGGTTGCTATCTCAGAGATCGACAAGGCTGCTTCAAAGGGCGTTTACCACAAGA
>ENA-ORTB01002687-ORTB01002687.1-human-gut-metagenome-genome-assembly--contig:-NODE-2687-length-15761-cov-4.855342_pt1 | contig 15761 bp, 15 predicted proteins | sample MGYA00241905_ERZ509174 | MGnify/ENA primary metagenome ERZ509174 (study PRJEB26280, sample SAMEA2338851) | human gut metagenome | biome: human gut; feature: human-associated habitat; material: faeces... | reverse complement strand
TAGAGCACTTGACTTTTAATCAAGTTGTCCGGGGTTCGAATCCCCGATGTCTCATGAAGGCTCAGTAAATGTTTTATTTACTGAGCTATTTTTTTTGTCTAATAAGCTTATTAATAGTCGGCTGGTAAGTAGTAATAAATTTAAAAAGCATAAATACTAAGAAGAGTTAAAAGGATAAAGAGATAAAAAATAAGTTATGAATACACCAATCTATAATAAATTAAGAGAATTAGAGTCAGAAAAAAGAATTCCTTTTCATATGCCAGGTCACAAAAGAGCTGATTTTGGGGCTTTTTTTGGTGTAGAAAAAATGGATATTACAGAGATAACAGATTACGATAATCTTCATGAGCCAGAGGGCATTATTCGTGAATCCATGAATCTTGTAAGAGATATATTTAAAAGTAAGGAATCATGGTATCTTGTTGGAGGGAGTACCCTTGGGATTCTGGTATCCATTTCTTCGGTCTGTAGACAGGGAGATAAGATTTTAATAGGGCGAAACTGTCATAAGGCGGTCTATAACTGTATCAGGCTATTACAGTTGGAGGCCGTCTATTGCTATGCAGATGTTTCTGCCGAGTATGATATATGCGAGGATATGAAGCCAGAAGCCGTAGCAAGGGAATTAAGAGCGAATCCAGATATAAAGGCAGTTGTACTGACTTCACCTACTTATGAAGGCGTTGTGAGCGACATAGCAGGGATTAAAGAAGTAACTCGACCGTATGCCATTCCTTTGATTGTAGATGAGGCACACGGGGCGCATCTCATATTTCATAAGTATTTTCCAGACAGTGCCGTTCAGGAAGGTGCTGACTTGGTGATTCAAAGTACGCATAAAACATTGCCTTCCTTTACGCAGACAGCAGTTCTTCATCTTTGCTCAGACATCGTGACAAAAGAGCAGGTGGAGGAAATCATCGATATTTATGAAACCTCAAGTCCATCGTATCTTTTGATGGCTTCTGCTGAGTACGGAATCATGTATATGAAAGAAAATCAGGGACAACTCGCCGAATATGTGGATAACCTTAAAAATTTTCGCCGAAAATGTGAACAACTCCAAAAAATAAGCCTGCTCAATCAGAAAAAGTTAAATTGTTTTGCATATGATAACGGGAAATTGGTCTTTTCAGTAAAGGGCTGCGGAATAAATGGAAAGGAGCTGTTTCAGTTATTATATGAAAAATATCACATTGAACTGGAGATGGAGAACCTGACTTATGGGATTGCCATGACTTCTATCTGTGATAAAAAGGAAGATTTTGATGAGCTTTGGAAGGCAATTTCTGAGATTGATAAAATGTGTGAAGAGAAAGAAAGGGAAAATCGTAGTTTAAATAAGGCTGTAAATGAGACAAAAATTGCCATCCAAAACCAAGATAAAGTTGAAATAGAAATTTGTGATAAAAACAAACCCAAAATAGAAACTAAAATTCATAACCACTATAAGGTTATACAAGAAAAAGAAAATGAGCAGACAATATATCCTCCCAAAATCATAGAATCCTGGCAGTGCCGGGGAAAAGCCATGGAGACAGTTGAGTTGGCTGATTCTACTGGCAGAGTTTCAGGAAAATATGTCATGATTTATCCGCCGGGAGTACCAATATTAGTTCCTGGAGAAAAAATACTCAAAGAAACAGTGGAAAATATCAGTCAATATTTATATAATGGATATAATGTACTTGGATTGTCCTGTAATAAGATTATCGTTCTAAAAGATTTATAGATAGTATAGCAAAAGCAGTATGATAAAAATATTGTACCAGAGCATGTTTGAAAGTACTATGACTAAAATACGATGAAGAAGTCAGATAACATTCAGATAATAAAAGTGCATGTACTTCTGAAGGGAGATTTTATTAGATGAAGGGATTATTTATTGTGATGGAGGGACCGGATGGTTCAGGAAAGACCACACAAATAAATTTATTAAAAGAATACTTAGAGGAAGCAGGCTATGAATGTCTCATAACAAGAGAACCGGGGGGAACAGTGATCGGAGAGGAAGTAAGACAGCTTATTCTGAATCCAGAACACAAAGAAATGTCTCCAGTAACAGAAATGCTTCTCTATGCGGCATCAAGAGCGCAGTTAGTACATGAAGTAATCGGACCAGCATTAGAAGAGGGCAAAATCGTTATAAGCGATCGTTTTGTAGATTCTTCTATCGTTTATCAGGGAATTGCAAGAAAACTTGGTATTTCTACAGTTTCGGCTGTAAATGCGCCGGGAATCGGCATTTATCGTCCCGATGGAATCTTTTTTATTGATTTATCAGAGGCAGAAGGACTTCGTAGAAAGAAAGAGCAGAAGAATCTTGATCGTATGGAGCAGGAAGGTATAGATTTTCATCATATGGTATCGGAAGGATATCGAAAAGTCCTTTCAGGCAGGCCGGAAGTTATGAAGATTGATGGTGGAAGATCCATTGATACGATTCAGAAAAAGATTCGGAATCATGTGGATGAATTATTGAAGAAGAAGAATCGATAGACATGAATTCATTGAGAAAAAACAATAAAAGAATAGGTACCAATAGAAAATTAGCAGAAGAATTAAGATGATTAACAGAAAGATTTTGAGGGAAAGTCATGGCTGAATTAAATGAGATTTTAGGAAATGAAAGAATAAAAGAGCATTTTATTACTGCTGTGCATCATAAAAAGATTTCTCATGCCTATATTATGGAGGGGGATAAGGGAAGTGGGAAAAAAATGCTTGCCGAGGCCTTCTCTAAAATATTGCAGTGTGAAGGCCGGGAAACTACGGGTCTGGTGGAATCCTGTGGAAAGTGTGAATCTTGTATACAGATGGAATACCATGATCATCCGGATGTAATTTGGGTTTCTCATGAAAAGCCCAATGTGATTAGTGTTGGTGAGATAAGGGAGCAGATTGTTAATACAGTAGAAATTATGCCATATAAGGGGCCTTATAAAATCTATATCGTAGATGAGGCGGAAAAGATGAATGCTGCAGCGCAGAATGCCATCTTAAAGACGATTGAGGAACCGCCGGAATATGCAGTTATTTTCTTACTTACTACGAACAGAGGAGCATTTTTAGACACAATTCTTTCAAGATGTATTCTTCTTGCCACAAGACCGGTACCTGGAACAGCTGTTGAGAAATACTTGGTGGAAAAATGTAGTGTTTCTAAGGAAGAAGCAGAATTTGCAGCAGGATTTTCTCTTGGAAATATAGGAAAGGCAGAAGCAATCGTTTCTTCAGAAGAATTTCAGGATTTAAAGGAGTTGACTCTGTCCATTTTGCGGTATATCCATGAGATAGAGAGTTACGAGATTGCAGATAAAGTAAAGGAATATAAAAAGTATAAAAACAGAATTGAGGACTTTTTCGATATTTTTCTGATGTGGTTTCGGGATATTATGTTACTGAAAGCAGATAATTCAGTGAATGCTGAAGCTGCCAAAAAGAAAATTATTTTTAAAAATGAGTATGCGTATCTGAAAAAGCAGGTAGATAAATTAGATTTAGAGGCAATTGATTATGTTATAGGCAAAATTCATCGTGCCAGAGTCCGCATAAAGTCTAATGTGAATTTTGACGCAACTTTAGAGTTGCTTATTGTAGAAGCGAGAAGAGAGTTTTAAGAAGAACAGGAGGTAGAAATGGCCAGAGTAATAGGAGTTCGTTTTAGAGATAATGGTAAAATATATTATTTTGCCTCAGAGCAGTTTGAGGTAGAAGTTGGACAGAATGTTATCGTGGAGACTGCGCGTGGAGTAGAATACGGCAGAGTTGTTTTAGGAAATCGTGAGATTCACGATGAGAAGATTATTGCAACTTTAAAGCCAGTTATCCGAATCGCAACACCAGAAGACGATAAGATTCAGGAAAATAATAAAGAAAAGAGCAAAGAAGCTTATAAAATCTGTATTGAGAAGATAAAAAAACATAAGCTTGCAATGAAGCTCATTGATTGTGAGTATACATTTGATAATAATAAAGTATTATTTTACTTTACGGCGGACGGACGAATTGATTTCCGTGAGCTGGTAAAAGATTTAGCCTCAGTTTTTAAGACAAGAATTGAATTAAGACAGATTGGTGTAAGAGATGAGACAAAAATTAAAGGTGGTATCGGCATTTGTGGAAGAAGCCTTTGCTGTAATACATTTTTATCTGAGTTTGTGCCAGTATCAATTAAAATGGCGAAGGAGCAGAATCTTTCTCTGAATCCTACAAAGATTTCAGGAGTTTGTGGAAGATTGATGTGCTGCCTGAAAAATGAGCAGGATACTTATGAGTATCTGAACAGTAAGCTTCCGAATGTTGGTGATGAAGTAAAGACGAATACGGGAGTAAAAGGTGTTGTTCACGAAGTCAGCGTGTTAAGACAGAGAGTGAAGCTCGTAGTTACTGACGAAAAGGGAGAAAAAGAACTCGTAGATTATAAAGTGGATGATTTGATTTTCCGTCCTCGGAAGCGCAGAGAAAAAGTAAAAATGGATGATGAGCTTAAAAAATTAGAGGCGATGGAGAAGAAGGAAAGAAAGTCTAAGCTTTAATGAAACGAGGAGAATAAGGGAAGGGAATTTGAATAATAACAATTACTGTTATTTTTATTGTTTTATTCCTCATAATTTTTTATAATACTCAAATTTTGGTTTTGTTGATATAAGAAGTTTGAAAAATTAAGAAGAGTTCTTTGGTAGTATAATTGCTGGGTTCTTCACTTAATTGTAGTTGAAAATGAAGATTTAAAATAGGATACTTATATGGAGAATGTACAAATTAAAGAAAATGAGCGTATTGATGATCTCCAGATAAAGGATTACCGTATTATCCAGAAAACAGATGGTTTTTGCTTCGGGATTGATGCGGTACTGCTTTCTGATTATGCCAGAGTTAAAAAGAAAAGTAAAGGGATTGATTTGTGTAGCGGTACAGGAATTATTCCAATACTGATGGAGGGTAAATATCCGCTTGCTTATGTAGAGGGGTTAGAGTATCAGGAAGAGTTTGCCAAGATGGCAGAGCGTTCTGTGAAGATGAATGGTCAGAAAGAAAAAGTGCATATTGTACAGGGGGATGTTCGTAATATAAAGACAGACTATGAGAGGGAGAGTTTTGACTGGGTGACCTGTAACCCTCCGTATATGACAGGAGAACATGGTCTGACGAATCCAGATTATGCAAAGGCAATTGCAAGACATGAGATTACCTGTTCCCTTGAAGATGTAGTAAAGGCAGCAAAATGGCTGTTGAAAACAGGCGGCCATTTTTATATGGTGCACAGACCTTTTCGCTTAGCGGAGATTATTTATACATTAAAACAGCATAAATTAGAGCCGAAGAGGATACGTCTCGTACATCCTTATGTAGATAAAGAGCCAAATATGGTTTTGATTGATGCTGCAAAAGGTGGTAAGCAGAGGATTACGGTAGAACCTCCATTAATTGTATACAATAAGGATGGTTCTTATACCGATGAGATTTATCAGATATATGGAGAAATGAAGAATTAAAATGGCAGGAACATTATATTTATGTGCGACACCGATTGGAAATCTCGAAGATATGACCTATCGGGCAGTACGAATTTTAAAAGAAGTGGATTTGATAGCGGCAGAAGATACGAGAAACAGTATCAAGCTTCTCAATCATTTTGAGATAAAAACAAAGATGACGAGCTATCATGAGTACAACAAAGTCGATAAGGCAGTTTATCTTGTAAATAAATTAAGAGAAGGACTGGATATCGCAGTAATCACAGATGCAGGAACACCGGGAATCTCTGACCCAGGAGAGGAACTTGTAAGACAGTGCTATGAAGCGGGAATTAATGTTACATCACTTCCGGGAGCTTGTGCCTGCATTACGGCACTTACTATGTCCGGACAGCCAACAAGAAGATTTGCATTTGAAGCATTTTTACCGTATGACAAGAAGGAAAGAACACAGATTTTAGAGAATCTTCGTAATGAGACAAGAACGATTATTATTTACGAAGCGCCGCATCATTTAAAGAAGACTTTGAAAGAGTGCAGGGAATATCTTGGTAACCGAAATATGACGGTATGTAAAGAACTGACGAAGCGATATGAGCAGAAGCGCAAGTCAACTCTCGATGAAATGATTGCTTATTATGAGGAGAACGAGCCAAGAGGGGAGTATGTTTTAATCTTTGAGGGAAAGAGTTTACAGGAACTGAAAGAGGAAAAACAACAGGAGTGGAATCAGCTTACTGTGCAGGAACATATGGATCATTATCTTGAAAAAGGGATGGATAAAAAGAGTGCGATGAAACAGGTAGCAAAAGACCGCGGAGTAAGTAAAAGGGATATTTATCAGGAACTGTTAAAAAAGTAATCCTTTTTTCTAAAAATTAAATAAATGAATTCTTAAGAATTCTATAGTTGAGAAATGTTATCAACTGTAGAATTGACATGGAATATAAAAACAGGTAATCTTTTAAATAAACTAACCAATGTTAGAATTAAGTAACATAAATTAGTTTTAAATGGAAACCTGTTTTTTTATTAAGTTTATTTGAGAGAGAAAGGGAGAGAAACAAATGAGAAAAATTAGTTCATTCATTATGGCATGTGCAATGTGCCTGTCAATGACAGTAGTGGGAACAGTTGCACCACAGGTAGCGGTACAGGCTGAGGAGACAGCAACGGTAGAATTAAAGGAAGCACCAAAAGCTCCTTCAACATATAAGACAGTTGCTGGATATGATTGTCAATTGAATTATGGCGATGATGCTGAAGAATGGCTTTCAGCAATTGATAAGGTTGAAGTAAATGGAATAGAGTATGAAAAAGCAACTTCTTCTTATAGTATATGGAACAATGCGAAATATTATGCTAAGGCAACGCTTGATTCCTCAGATAGTACGGATGTAAGATACCTATTAATTGGAGAGGGCAAATTTGAAAAAGATGAATCAGCAGTTAATAAAGTTGTTATTTCTGCAGATGGATATAAAGACTTAGTATTGGAAGTAAATAAAGATGGTAAAACAGTTGCCATCCACACAAAACACACAGGCGGAACAGCTACTTGTACGAAGAAAGCAGTCTGCGATTTCTGTGGAGAAGAATACGGAGAGTGCGCATCTCATAACTATGGAGATGAATATGAGTCTGACGGAACTCATCACTGGAAGAAATGTCAGAATGAAGGTTGTGATACTACGACTGAAAAAGAAGCACATAAAGGTGGCGAAGCTACAACAACAAAGAGAGCAGTCTGTGAAGTATGTGGAGCAGAATATGGAGATTTAAAGCAGAAAGATCCAAAGCCAGCAGACAAAACAACAGAAAGTAAAAAAGATGATACAAAACCAGCAGAAAAGCCAGATAAGAAAACTGTAAAAGCAAAAAAAGTTGTTGTTAACAAAAAGCGTATTGTGTTAAAGAAAGGCAAAAAAGTTAAACTTAAAGCAAAATTAAAACCAGCCAATGCGACAGAAAAAGTTACATTTAAGTCTTCTAACAAGAAGGTTGCCAAAGTAACAAAGAACGGTGTTGTAAAGGCTGTTAAAAAAGGTAAATGCAAGATTACTGTTAAGACAGCAAGTGGAAAGAAAGCAGTTGTTAAAGTAACTGTAAAATAGGAGAAACCGGATATGAATAAGAAAGTTAGAAAGTTATTAGCCAGTGTTGTTTTGGGAGTGTGTTTACTTACAGTATCCTTTATTCCTTCATTTGCGGCAAACTCTGCAAATTCTGCCAGTGTCGGCAATGTAGAAGCAATGAAAGAAAATGTAGTTTATGATTTTCAGAGTCTTTCTTTTGCGGATGCACCTGACTATGTCAAAGGAATAAAAAGTGTTTCTGTAAATAAAACAAAGTGGGAAGAAGCAAGTTCTCGTTTATCTTTAATGAGACGAGAAGCATACTACAGAAATACAGATGAAAATAAACTTTATTTTGATGGTTCTTCTGATGGTATGTTAAAGAGTGGAAATATTCTCACGATTGAAAGTGAAGGCTATGAAACGCTGTACTTACGTGTGATAAAGGCAACAGCAGATACATTTACTGTTAAAAAGACAGATTCAGATGCAGAGACTCCTTCAGGACCTTCTGATGGAATGAATACGCTTCATGTAAGAATACGAGGAAGCTTTGAAAGTGCTTTAGAAGGACAGAAGAAATATGATGCAATCAGTGGAGCTTCTACTTCTGTTACGACAAATAAAAATAGTGATGTGATTGTTGAAGCAGCAGTTCTTCCTGATGGACAGGAGCCGAAGAACAGCGACTGGAAGCCGTTAAGTGAAGTAATCACAGTAAATAAGAACAGAACAAAGATAAATATTGATACAGAAGCCTGCGGAATGGAAGGTGTTTATTCTGTCCACGACAGTTCTCTTTCTTTATCAGGGGAACCGTTAAAAGCCGGCTCTTATCCAATTAGTGTAACAGTAACGGATGAGAGCGGTCGTACTGCAACAAGTAATGAGCTGAATTTTAAAGTTTATACTCGTACAGAAGTACTTGCAAAGCAGCTTAAACTTGAGAATTGTAAGCAGACAGCGGATGGAAAGTATATGTATGATATGGAGCCATGGGCAATTGCTTCTTTTGGCGGAGAGAACGAAACAGTTACGGTACCAAAGGATATTAAGGCATGGTACGGTTCTCATACAAGTGGAACTTATGGAGAACTTGGTTATGCTGTAGATGGTAGTCCAGTACAGACATTGATTGTTCCAGATGGCTGTAATCTTACTCTTGTAAATATGAAAGTTTTCAGCAGTGTAAATATTGTTGTAGAGAATGGCGGAAAGCTTGTTCTTCGTGATTCTTCTATTCATGGAAATATTGAAGTGAAAAATGGCGGTAAGTTCTCATCAAACTATGATGACTATGGCAGTCAGTTTCTCACAGGTTCTTCAATTAATGGACAGTTGATTTTAAATGATGGAGCAATTTTAGAAAATTCATCTATTTATTCTAACACCAATTTTATATCAAATGGACATATCATCAGACAGAATACGAATCCTGTTATTGTTGTAAAAGGAAAGGTTACCGTAGATGGGCAGGTATTTGTAAAGGGAGATGAAGCAGCAACCGGACAGGATGAAACAACAGGAAAAAGCCTTTCCGGTCAGCCAGCGATCCGTATTGAGAATGGTTCCTTAGATATTAAAAAAGATTCCGTAGTAGCGGTATTTGGTGGAGGATATATCGCAACAACATCTGTTGGCGGCAGCGGAATTATTTTAGATAATGGAAGTATTTCCGGTGAGGGAACATTAATTGCATTTGGCGGTAACGGTACATATGATGATGGCGCAGATGCTATCAGCGGTAATGGTACTGTTTCTGTAAAAAATGTTTATGCACAAGGTGGATGCAGCAGTATACCAAAAACAGGTGCTACTGCGGGAAAAGCAATTGCAGATGGGGTAACGCTTGCTAAGACATCCAATCGGACATTACTAAACGGCAAGGAAATCAAGGATAACTATGGAACAATTTCTGAGTTGTACTGGTCAAGTATTACAAAAGTTCCAGATGTGAGCAAGTATGTGATAGAAGTAAATGGTTCTGATGAAGAGGATAATACGAAACCAGGCAGCTCTGAAGATAAGCCAGACACAAAGCCGGGAGCATCCGAGAATAAGCCAAATACGAAGCCGGGAACATCCGAAAAGAAGCCAGAGACGAAGCCAGCTTCAGGTTCTACAGTTAAGAAAACAATAAAAACAAAGTCTTTAAAAGTGAAGAAAACAAAAGTTACTTTAAAGAAGGGAAAGAAATATAAAATACAAGCCAAGAAGATTCCGGCATCTTCTACTGCTAAGATTATGTATCGCTCTTCCAATAAGAGGATTGCCAAAGTAACAAAAAAAGGTGTTATTAAGGCATTGAAAAAAGGTAAATGTAAAATTACTGTAAAGACCAGTGATGGAAAAAAGAAAGTAATTATAGTAAAAGTAAAATAATAAAAGCAAAATAATTGAAAAATTCGGGAGATACTATATTTCCCGAATTTTTTACATATAAAAAACTTCACAATAGGAAAAAATGTGGTAGAATTTATTTGTTTATAGACTTTTTTATAAGGGGTGTTTTGCGCCCATTTATAAGTATACTAAATGTGACATAATATAGATATGTACAGTAACCTGAGTAAAGTATGATTTTACAGGATTACTGTAGAAGTAAGGGAAAGAGGACAAACATGGAAGAATACTTGCGTACCTATTGTGAAATTGATTTAAAAGCAATCAGGGAGAATTATATAAATATCAAAAAGAAAACAGGAGATAATGCGATGACTATGGCTGTCATAAAGGCTGACGGTTATGGACATGGTGCAGTGGAAGTAGCACATTATTTAAATGATATTGCAGATTATTTTGGTGTTGCTACAATTGATGAGGGAGTAGAACTGAGAAAGGCTGGATTAAAACAGCCAATTTTGCTTCTTGGCTATAATTCCCCCTCTCTTTATTATAAGAATTTGGAGTATGGTGTAGATCAGACGATTTATTGCTATGATACGGCTAAGGCAATGTCTGAAGCTGCCGTAAAGGCAGAAAAGACGGCGAGAATTCACATCGCATTAGATACCGGAATGACAAGAATCGGTTTATCTCCAGATGAGAAAGGGCTTGCGATTGTAAAGCAGATTGCAGAGCTGCCCAATATAAAGATTGAGGGGTTATTTACCCATTTATCCTGTGCAGATATGACAGATAAGGCATACACAGAAAGTCAGATGGAGAGATATGATCATTTTGTTCAGTTACTTGATGAAGCGGGAATTGAAATTCCAGTAAAACATATCTGTAATAGTGCCGCTATCATGGAATATGAAGACCATCGTTATGATATGGCAAGGGCGGGTATTATTCTTTATGGAATGTATCCTTCTGATGAAGTGGATTTCTCTAATTTAGATCTGACACCGGCCATGAGCTGGTATTCTCATGTAGTAAATATTATGGAGCCAGAGATGGAACGAGGTGTAAGTTATGGAGCGACTTATATTGTTGAACATCCATGCCGTCTTGCTACAGTATCTGTTGGATATGCGGATGGATATGCAAGAAGTCTTTCTAACAAAGGCTGGGTATTGATTCACGGACAGAAAGCACCGATTGTCGGAAGAGTGTGCATGGATCAGATGATGGTAGACATTACAGATATTCCAGATGTGAAGCTTGAAGATACCGTTACCTTGATTGGAAAAGACGGGGATAATTATATCAGTGTTGAAGATATGGCGAACCTTGCCGGAAGCTTTAACTATGAATTTGTTTGTGATGTAGGAAAGAGAGTTCCTAGAGTGTATAAAAGATAGATAATGGACATTCATACAGGATACGACAGACAGCAAGATATTTATGCAGTATGCGGATTTTGCGATGTATCAGATTAAACATACCGTTAAGAATCAGTTTGGTTACTTTGATATGGAAGCATACCGTACAAGCCAGGAACAATATAATGAAGAAAAAGGTTGAGAGAGTTTGAGTGGTTTATGCTGAATATATTGTGGGTGATTATGATTGCCGGAGGAATCTTCTTTGCGGCATTTCATGGCACAATGGGGCAGATAACAGAAAGTTTTATTTCATCTTCAACAGAGGCGGTGAATTTATGTATTTTTATGCTTGGAGTTATCGGTGTCTGGAACGGCATGATGGAAATAGCGGTAAAGAGTGGTCTTATGAAAAAGATTGCAAAGACAATGTATCCCTTTATCCACTGGCTGTTTCCAGACATACCACCCCGCCATAAAGCTAATGAATACATAGCGGCTAATATGGCAGCTAATATTCTTGGGCTAGGCTGGGCGGCGACCCCGGCTGGGCTTAAGGCGATGCGAGAGCTGCAGAAGCTGGAGGAAGGCGGGGGCAGAGCTTCTGATATGATGTGTGCTTTTCTTGTTTTGAATATTTCATCGCTGCAGCTTGTTCCAATTAACATGATTGCCTATCGAAGCCAGTACGGTTCCGTGAATCCAGCCGCGGTTGTACTTCCAGCAATCTGTGCGACAATGATTTCTACCATAGCAGGAATTGTATTCATTAAAATAATGGAAATAACAAGATACAATGGAAAGAAATATAATAGAAAAAATAAGAAGAAACGGAGATGGATACAGTGAAGTTTCTTCTTTATTTTTCGGATTTTATCGTGCCATTTACCATGTTCTATATTGTTGTATATGGCTTCTTTAATCGCAATGATGTATATGAAAGCTTTCTAAAGGGAGTAAAAGAGGGGTTTCAGATTGTTATTGAAATCGCGCCGACAATGATAGCACTACTCGTTTCGATAGGAATCTTTCGTGCATCAGGAGCATTAGATTCTTTCTCAGAACTGCTTGCTCCCGCAGGAAAGCTTTTGCACATTCCAGTAGAAGTTATTCCCGTATTTATTGTAAGAATATTTTCTTCATCGGCAGCGGTCAGCTTTGTCCTTGATATTTTTAAAGAATATGGTCCGGATTCAAGGCTTGGAATGATCGTCTCAATCATGATGAGCTGTACAGAGACGGTAATCTATACAATTACGATTTACTACATGAGTGTAAATATTAAAAAAACACGTTGGACTTTACCGGGAGCGATGTTTGCGACGATAGCAGGAGCGGTGGCGAGCGTGGCAATAACGGAATTGATTATGTGATTTAATCAATATAGTATTAAGCGTAATTACTATAATAAAGAATATATGAGAAATAACAAGAAAATATAGAAGTTGGAAAAGTAATAAATGAGGAACACTTTATGAAACAGGAAAAAAATATTGATTATTTTCAGATAGAAGGAACCCCCGGCGGCAATCAGGAATGGTGCACAGACTTCTGGATGTATCTTGGCGGCTGTGGTGCATTAGCTGCCTGCGATTTATCTATTTGCCTGGCGAGAAATTATGGTCTGAAAAAATGTTATCCCGGCGATGCATTAAATCTCACTAGAAAAGAATATGTGGACTTCTCCATGAAAATGAAACCCTATATTCATCCAAGAGTCGGAGGAGTCACAAAACTTTCTATGTTTACAGATGGGTGTGGACAATATTTAAAGGATTGTGGATATCGGGCTGAATTTGAGACTCTAGATGGGGATAAACCATATGAAGAAGCTGAGAAATTTGTGAAAAAAGCAATCGAGAGAAATCTTCCGGTAATTTATCTCATGCTTCGTCATCGGGATAAGGAATTTAAGGATCTGAATTGGCATTGGTTTTGTATAACAGGATATAAAACAGAAAAAGAAGAAGTCCAGCAGCGTCAAATAAAAAATTCTTGTATCCACACAGCTTCCATTCAGGCAAATGAAATGAATAAAAATAAAATTAAAGAAGGCATCAACTTAGAAGAAAGAGTTTACTTAAATTATCATACATATGGAGAAGCTCTGTCTGTTGATTTTAAAAGACTTTGGAATACGGGTATGTATAAGAGAGGCGGAATGGTGGCATTGAAGAGTATTAAATAGTAATTTGTTAAAGACAGGAATCGAAAGAAGGCATTATGTAATAACACGCTCTAGCAAGCGATAGATGCGGTTGAGCATTTATCGTGCAGTGATACGAAGTAGTTTTACATAATGCCTTCTTTCGGTTCCGTTTCCTTTAATAAAACTAAACGACTCTTACAGAAGATAATCAGGTAAGTCAACGCCGAATCCGTGATGAACAAAACCGATATGTTCGAGTGTAATGTGTTCAATAGAAATCTTGTTTAACGTCATATGTTGCATACTGCTTCCCTCCCAACTTAAATTCTGTTATTTTATTATAACAAAAGAAAATCAGTTTGAATAGAGGATAATGCGGTGACTTCGGCTATTTTTCGGGCATAAATAGAAATTTTTTTGACATGAGGTTAAGAAAAAGAAATACAATAAAAATAGATAAAAAGCAGGAATTGAGGGCAATTTTGATAATAAACTTCAATAGGATGTGAAATCGCCTAACAAAAAAGAAGTAAAACTAAATTTTTTTGTGAAGATTGTGAATTGAAAAAAAAGAAAAATATTATATAATAAGAAACGTTGAAAAGAAGAGTTGAGCCATTGCGGTGAGACCTTAAATATAAATCTTAATTTTCCCCTTTAACTGCTTTGCAGATTTTATATGGTGCGTATCGAGTCATATTGATGACGTCGATGCGTTTTTTTTATTTTAAATAGAATTGTAAATATTTTTTTATCATCAAAAGTTCCTCTGGAAACAGACAATACTTTTTATCTCCATCTTTTACTTTTTTGCAGCATTCCTTAAAATCAAGCCAGCATACTTCTTGAACTTCTTCTTTCTGTAAGGTTAAATCCTCTATATTAACAGGTTCCTGATACAAATAAACATGACTGATTTCGTGATTTTTAAAAGGCTTGCCATAAAATGTTTCCTCGCAACATCCCTCATGGAGTCCCATAAAATGAAGCTGCTCCGGCTTTGCCTTAATTCCAAGTTCTTCTTCCAGTTCCCTTAATGCAGAAGAAAGATAATCCTGACCTGCTGGTAAATGTCCTGCAGAAGAAATATCATAGCATCCTGGAAATGCATCTTTATTTTCACTACGTTTCTGTAACAGCAAATCATAACTGCCTTTTTCATTTTTCCGCACAATCCATACATGAGAAGTTCCATGAATATCTCCATCGGCATGAACTAAGGAACGTTCTTTTACTTCACCTGTGGGATTCCCATTTTTATCTCTTATATCTAAAAATTCCATCGTTATATTCCTTCTCTCTTTGGGGGCGTCTCCTTTGCCTGCGGCAAATCAGAATTTATCAAGAAACTTTTTCCCAGATTTCCTCTCTGGAAAGTGAAAAATTCTCCGCAACAATCTTAGCAATCTCCATAAAATGATCATTCATCTGATCAATATTCGGATACTTATGGAAAAGATACATCAGCTTCTTAATCCACTCAATTCCCTTATAATCAAATGGGTCTTTCGATAAAATATCACTCATCTGATAAGGAAGAATCTGCATCCAGATACTCATACGAGCCAGAAGATGCATTGTAAAATAAATCTGGCGGGTAGAGCCGTATTCGGCAGTGTTGGTGTAATGCTCGCCGTAATACTGAATATTACTTACTGTTTCTTTATGTAAGATATCAACTTTACTGTTGTTAATGTCGTATTTAACGCGAATACCGTAGCGGTGTTTCAGCCATGCGGCATAGCCCCGGCGTTCTGCGTGATACTCAGACCAGTGCTGGAACAATACTGTTTCCGGGTCATCAAATAACTGTCTGTAGGAAGTCAGGTGATTAAGTCGGGCATAGTCTCTATAATCACAAATGTGTGTCAGTTCATGGAAGACAAGACGATATACTTCACAAAGTGGGGAACGTCTTAAATATGGTTCCTTAAAAATCAGTGTAAACGGCTCGTTCATATGCTTTGGATATTTCATACAGGCAGCTACATGCTTCCAGTTTTTGCGGGCAGTTGCCTCATCAAGAGTCTGAGAGTCTTCTTTATTAAATCCATATTTTTTCTGACAGGTATACATATCGTCTGTCAGTACAATCTGAACGTTTAAATTCTTTATTTTAAAGAACTGAATATACGAGTTCATAATTCTGTTAATCGTCTTTTTCATAATATTGCCCCCATAGGCTCTAATAGAGCCGACTTCCCTTTTTATTAATAATCAGTATAGCACAAAAGAAATATAGCGTCAAAATGTATACAGAATTACTATTTAATTCATTAGACAAACTACAGGCGAAGCCATTGCCCTCAATAAGGCATATTTGTGCTTTTAGTCGCGGCGTGTTGAA
>ENA-ORTB01002685-ORTB01002685.1-human-gut-metagenome-genome-assembly--contig:-NODE-2685-length-15765-cov-2.899873_pt1 | contig 15765 bp, 12 predicted proteins | sample MGYA00241905_ERZ509174 | MGnify/ENA primary metagenome ERZ509174 (study PRJEB26280, sample SAMEA2338851) | human gut metagenome | biome: human gut; feature: human-associated habitat; material: faeces... | reverse complement strand
TGGTGCCAAGCACGAGCGGCAGAAGCAGCGCGGAGAGAACGATAAAGACGAAGGTGCGCAAAAAGGAAATCAAAGCAGAGGTCTTTCCGTCTGACAGTGCGGTGAAAATGCCGGAGGCCGCGGTGATTTGCTTGTAGAAGTATATGTAGAACGCCACAAAGATTTCCAGCGCATGGATTATGATATTTACTCAACCGTACGGATTTCTTATCCAAGAGCTGTTCTTGGCGGAGATGTGGTTATCCCGACAATTGATGGCGATGTCGCATACAATGTAAAGGCAGGAACGCAGACCGGTACAAGAGTTCGTTTGCGTGGTAAGGGAGTTCCGTCCCTTCGTAACCGCAAAATGCGAGGCAACCATTATGTGGATTTGGTTGTGGATGTGCCGACAAAGCTTACCAAAGAGCAGAAAAAACTGTTAGAGCAGTTGGATAAGTCGTTTGAGGACGAGGAAAATAAGAAAAATAAAAAGCACAAAAAATAATCGTATAGGAAAGAAGCCTTCTGTTTATACTAATCGAAAACAGGAGGCTTTTTTTATGATACAGACATTTCGAATTAATACGATACGAGGAAGAGAGATTTTAGATTCCAGAGGAAATCCAACGATTGAGGTGGAGGTAAAATTGTGTGGAGGGGCAGCGGGCAGAGCATCCGTTCCCTCTGGGGCGTCTACGGGGGCGTTTGAAGCAGTGGAACTGCGAGACAGTGAATTGCCGCGTTACCGTGGAAATGGCGTAAAGCGTGCGGTAGAAAATATCAATGACATTCTTGCCGATAAATTGGAAGGGAAAAATGCATTGAATCAGGTGGAAATTGATACGCTGATGATACGTGAAGATGGTACCGCAAACAAAGCAAAACTGGGTGCTAATGCAATTTTGGGTACATCGCTTGCTGTGGCAAAGGCGGCAGCAAAACAGCTCGGTGTTCCGTTGTATCAGTATCTGGGCGGACCAAATGCGCGTGTTATGCCGATTCCGATGATGAATATTATGAACGGTGGCAGACATGCCGACAACACCATTGATATTCAGGAATTTATGATTATGCCGGTAGGAGCGAAAAACTTTAAAGAAGGACTTCGTATGTGTGCAGAAATATATCATTCTCTGAAAAAATTGTTGAAAAAAGAAGAATTATCCACCGCTGTTGGGGATGAAGGTGGATTTGCCCCGAACCTTCCGGATGCCCAGGCAGCACTTGCCTATATCGTGCGTGCAACGGAAGAAGCCGGATATAAGGCAGGTGAGGAAGTATCACTGGCACTTGATGTGGCGGCAACAGAACTTTATGATAGAAGCTTTAAGAAATATGTGTTCGAAGGGGAAAGTAAGACAAAAGATTACAAAGTCATTCGGTCATCAGAAGAGCTGATCGATTATTATGAAGGGTTAATTGAACAGTTTCCAATTGTATCGATTGAAGATCCACTGGACGAAGAAGACTGGGATGGATGGGAGCTTCTGACAACAAGATTGGGATTGCACACACAGCTTGTTGGAGATGATCTGTTTGTGACAAACACAAAGAGATTAAAAAAAGGAATCGAAAAAGAAGTTGCCAATGCAATTCTCATAAAAGTGAATCAGATTGGAACACTGACAGAGGCATTGGATACGGTAGAGATGGCGCAGAAAGCCGGTTACAGAACGATTGTATCACACCGTTCCGGGGAAACAGCAGATACCTTGATAGCAGATCTTGCAGTAGCAGTAGGGGCAGGTCAGATTAAGACCGGAGCGCCATGTAGAAGCGAACGGGTAGAGAAATACAACCAGCTTCTACGGATAGAAGAACGGCTTGGAGATGTGGCAGAATATCAGAATCCATTCAAATAAAGTGCTTGCGAAATCAACCTTACTGTGCTAAACTAAATATGGTTTATCTACAGGAGGTGTGTGTAATGGATATTTTAAAAATTGTTCTTATGATTTTATTTGCAATAGATTGTATCGCATTGACAGCCATTGTACTGATGCAGGAAGGTAAGTCTGCAGGACTTGGAGCTATCAGCGGAATTGCTGATACTTATTGGGGTCAGAACAAAGGTCGTTCAATGGAAGGAGCACTTGTAAAGTCTACAAAGTTCCTTGCGATTCTGTTTGTTGTACTGGCAGCAGTGTTGAATTTGAAAGTATTTGCTTAAGAGAAGAGGAAAAGCACTCCTGTATAGGAGTGCTTTTTTTGACAGTGGAGGAGCGATGAGCAATAAGACATTTGAGAAAAGAAAGAAAATTATATATGATTTTATCTGTGATGATATGTATGTGCCAATGAAGTTCAAAGAGATGGCTATGGTCCTGCAGGTGAATAAGGAGCAGCGGGATGAGCTTCGTCAGGTGCTGGAATCATTGGAAGAGGAAGGTAAGATCTGTCTCAGTAAGCGTGGAAAGTACTGTAAAGGTGAGGCGAAGCGTCTTCAGGGAACTTACCGTGCGAATCAGAGAGGGTTTGGTTTTGTTATCATTCCTGAGGAGGATCAGGATATTTTTATCGGGGAGGACGATGCCGGCGGAGCGCTGGACGGTGACATAGTAGAAGTGATTATTACGAAGGCTTCTGATCGTGATGGAAAGCGCCGGGAAGGTAAGATTGTAAAGATTGTGGAGCGTGGTCTTACAACAGTTGTCGGTCTTTATCAGAAGAAGGGCAACAAGAGTTATGGCTTTGTCATTCCGGATAACCAGAGAATTCTTCAGGACATTTTTATTCCAGAGGGTAAGTCAAAAGAAGCTGTAGACGGGCATAAAGTTGTAGTTGAACTGACTTCTTACGGTGAGAAAGGCAGAAGTCCGGAAGGAAGGATTGTAGAGATTATCGGTCATGTCAATGATCCGGGAACAGATATTATGTCTATTGTAAAAGGATATGATCTTCCGGTAGAATTCCCGGAGAAGGTGCTGAATCAGGCAGAGCGTGTATCAAAGCCGGTCAGTGAGGCAGACATGCAGGGAAGAAAAGACATCCGTGACTGGCAGATGGTCACCATTGATGGCGAGGATGCGAAAGATCTTGATGATGCCGTGTCTGTTGTGAAAGATGGTGAAAATTATATTCTTGGTGTGCATATTGCTGATGTTACGAACTATGTACAAGAGAATAGTGCGCTGGATCGGGAAGCGCTGAAGCGTGGAACAAGTGTATATCTGGCAGACCGTGTTATTCCGATGCTGCCACATACATTGTCTAACGGAATCTGTTCGTTAAATGCCGGAGAAGACCGTCTGGCGCTTAGCTGTATTATGACAGTAGACCCGAAAGGAATGGTCATTGACCATGAGATTGCAGAGACGGTTATCCATGTGGACCGTCGTATGAGTTATACAAGTGTGGCAAAGATTCTTGAAGACGAGGATCTGGCAGAAATGCAGGAATACGAGGAACTGGTGCCGATGTTCCAGCGCATGCTGGAGCTGTCAAAGATTCTGAGAGCCCGAAGAAAACAGAGAGGTTCCATTGATTTCGATTTTCCGGAAACGAAAATGATTCTTGATGAGAATGGTCATCCAATCGATATCAAACCTTATGACCGAAATGTTGCGACAAAGATTATTGAGGACTTTATGCTTCTGGCAAATGAGACTGTTGCAGAAGATTATTATTGGCAGGAGATACCTTTTGTATACAGAGTACATGAGGCTCCAGATGATGAAAAGATCCGGGCGCTGGCAACATTTATTAATAATTTTGGATTCTCTATGCATATCGGAGCCAATGAAGTGCGTCCGAAAGAGATTCAGAAATTACTTGGAAAAGTAGAAGGAACACCGCAGGAAGCATTAATCAGCCGACTTGCGCTGCGCTCTATGAAACAAGCCAGATATACGCCGGAGAACTCCGGACATTTTGGATTGGCAGCGAATTATTATACACATTTTACATCACCGATTCGTCGTTACCCAGATCTTCAGATCCATCGGATCATCAAAGATAACCTGCGGGGACGTATGAATGGTGAACGCATGGAACATTATCGCAAGATATTGGAAGAAGTGACGAAGCATGCCAGTGAGACAGAGCGGCGCGCTGACGAGGCGGAACGCGAGACTGTGAAGCTTAAGAAAGTAGAATATATGTCAGACCGTATTGGAAATGTTTACACAGGCGTAATCTCCAGTGTGACGAAATGGGGCATGTATGTGGAACTTCCGAATACGATCGAGGGTCTGATTCATGTTGCCAATATGCGTGATGATCATTATAATTACGATGAAAGCCGTTATGAGATGGTGGGCGAACGCACCGGAAAAGTCTACAAGCTTGGACAGGAGGTTCGTGTAAGAGTTGCTGATACAGACCGGTTGATGCGTACCATTGATTTTGTAATTGCGAAGGAGAGGGACGAAGAAAATGGCGAAGACGAATGGTAAGATGATTGCTAATAACAAAAAGGCATATCATGATTATTTTATACTGGATACTTACGAGGCCGGGATTGTGCTTCATGGAACCGAAGTGAAGTCACTTCGTATGGGAAAATGCAGCATCAAGGAGTCTTTTATCCGCATTGAAAATGGGGAAGTATTTATCTATGGTATGCATATCAGTCCATATGAAAAAGGAAATATCTTTAATAAAGATCCTCTTCGTGTGAAGAAGCTAATGTTGCACAAAGCAGAGATCAATAAATTGATTGGCAAGACAAAAGAAAAAGGAATGGCAATCGTACCATTAAAGGTATATTTTAAGGGAAGCCTTGTAAAAGTGGAGATTGGTCTGGCAAAAGGTAAGAAATTATATGACAAGCGACAGGATATTGCCAAAAAAGACCAGCAGAGAGAAGCAAGCCGTGACTTTAAAATCCGCAATCTGGGCTAAGATGAAAGAAAATGTGCAGTAAATGTGGATAAGAATTGTAAAAGACGTAGAAAAGGTGGATAATTATGGTACCTGTAAAAAAAGAAGACTTGAGAAAATTAGTGACAGATACAACGGTTGAGATTTATGAGGAGCTGACACCTCAACTGGTGAAGCTGATTCAGGATACGAAGAAGAATACAGAACTGACAGAGGGGCAGAAGCAGGATGAGATTTCTCTTCATATGATGGGATATGTAAAATCCTGTACAAATGAGATCATCATACAGGTTCTGTCAGAGATTCTGGGACTTGAAGACGAGGATGAAGAGTAAAATTGTCCTGGTCAGGTATAAATGTGATTTGTCAGAAAAAGAGAAAATATTGATTCGAAAAACAGGATTGTTGTTAGATAATACTGAAATGATAAAAAATACGAAAAAATATAATAGATAGGACTTGATATTTTGAAGTATTAGTGTTAGTATATGTATACAAACGTCTGCCGACCAGCAAACTGGATTGATGACAATCGTCATTTTTAGAAGTAATTCAGGGCTTGTACTGGTTTCGACGGGGGTCTGGAAGTTGGAGAAGCCATCCGTAGCGGGACACTACGTTAAAAGTTCCACTTAAATATAAACGCAGACAATACAGAATTAGCGTACGCAGCCTAATTAGGCCGCAGTCGGCCCCGGATCATCCGCTGTTCGGGTCACCGGCTTCAAACAGGCGGAGCACTTCGTTCCCAAAGCTTTGAGGGGATGGAAGAATTTATGAAGCTACTAAAGTGGGGAACCTGTCATTAGGTGCCGCATGGAGGGAATGTTAATATAATGACTGTGATGGGAGATGCTCGAATGGATGGGCTTTCGGACGCGGGTTCAACTCCCGCCAGGTCCACTGATATCCTGAAATTTTTGAAAGAATCAAAGATTTCAGGATATTTTTTTTGCGCTTTTTTGGTGGAAAATCAACAGTGGAATTAAATGATAATAAATATCAATATCAAAAAAAGAATTGAAGCAGAAAAAAACATATGGTACATTTAATGAGTTAGAAGAACAGAACTGAAAACAACACGGACTAACTATTGGTAGATGAAAGTAACTATAGATATAGAGGATAAAGAATGAAAAGAAAGATTGTAATAGCCATTTTATGTGCGGCGGTGTCAATGGGAACCGTTGGATGTGGAAACAGTACGGCATCCGCCAAGAAAACACAGACGCAGACAGATAAAAAAGAAGATTCCAAAAGTGAAAATTCCGAAAAATCCAGTGAAGAAAAGCAAAGCCGCGATATATTTGCGATGGATACGTATATGACGGTAACAGCATATGGAGAGCATGCATCTGAAGCAGTAGATAAAGCTGAGACAGAGATCAAACGGCTGGATGAAATGTTGTCTACCGGAAATGAAAACAGTGAAGTGTACAAATTAAATCAAAACGGGGAAGCGGTTGTTTCGGATGACACGGCGTACTTGTATGAACGCTCTGAAAAAATATATAAACAGACAAAAGGAGTATTTGACATATCCATCTACCCGGTCATGGATGCATGGGGATTTACAACGGAGAATTACCGGATCCCTGCGGAGGATGAACTGAGTGCGTTACTGAAGAATGTAGATGCATCGAAGATCCAATACGACAAAAAGACAAAAAAAATCACGCTGCCTAAGAATGTGAAAATTGATTTCGGAGGCATTGCGAAGGGATATACATCTTCAAGGATTATGCAGATTTATAAAAAGTGCGGTGTGACGAGCGGTCTGGTAAGTCTTGGAGGAAATGTACAGCTTCTTGGTGCAAAACCAGATGGAAGCGCATGGAAAGTTGCGGTAGAAAGTCCAGAGGAAGATGGAAATTATCTTGGAATCCTGCAGGCAAAGGACAAGGCGGTTATCACATCGGGCGGATATGAGAGATACTTTGAAAAAAATGGGAAGAAATATCATCATATTATTGATCCGTCTACCGGTTATCCGGCAGAGAACGGACTGACTTCGGTAACGATCGTAAGTGATGACGGAACACTTGCGGATGGATTATCTACTTCACTTTTTATCATGGGAAAAGAGAAAGCGGAGAAATTCTGGAAGAAGTATAACGATAAATTTGATGTGATTCTGCTTACGGATGACGATCAATTATACGTATCAGAAGGGATCGCGGATGATTTTCAATCGGATTATAAGGTAAATGTAATGAAAAAGTAGAGGTGGAAGATATGGATAAAGAAAAAGTGATCAAAAAAATAAAACAGGGTGCACCGGCTACCTCGGCGATTGTAGTTGCAGCCTGTATCGGGGTGTCGTTAAGCGGCTATCAGGCACCGGTTTATGAAGCTCAGGCGCAGACGAAAGAGACAAAGACAACGGATGCCGAGGAAGCGAAGAAGACAGAAAGCAAGGCAAAAGGTTCTTTTGATCTGGCAGACGGAATCTATAAAGGAACAGGAACCGGTTATGCCGGCGAGGTGACTGTTGCGGTAACGATCAAAGATAAACAGATTACGGCGATTGATATCTTAAGTTCTTCGGACGATGCAGCGTTCTTTAACCGTGCAAAAGCAGTGATAGACAGGATCATTGCAGGACAGACTCTGGATGTGGATGTGGTGTCTGGCGCAACATTTAGCTCTAATGGTATTATCAGTGCGGTGAAGAATGCATTGACAGGAGAAAAAGACAGTGGAGAGACGGGAGAATCCCAGTCCGGAAATGCAGCGGTACAGGGGAGTACACTGTCACTGGCTGACGTGCAGGATGCGGCAGCGTATAAAGATGGAACCTATTATGGAACAGGAACCGGATTCGGAGGAACTTTGAAAGTTAAGGTTGTGATCAGCAGAGGAAAGATTACGTCTATTGAGGTTGTGGAGAATCATGATGACAGCAGTTATCTGAATCGTGCAGAAGCATTGATCGGCAATATTATTTCATCGCAGAGTACAAATGTAGATGTAATCTCCGGGGCGACTTACAGTTCGAACGGAATTAAGAGTGCAGTAAGAGATGCACTCCGTCAGGCTGCAGTAAGCGGTAATTCACAGTCTGTGAATGCGAAGACGGAAGATACTTCTAAGACAGAAGACAATACGACTGTCAAAGGCAATTTCCCGTATAAAGAAGGTATTTATTACGGAACGGCAGAAGGGTATAACGGTGAGATAGAAGTAGCGGTGGTTCTTCAGGATAAATCAATCAAGGCAGTACTCGTAACAAAGAATCATGATGATGAAAAATTCTTTAACCGTGCAATGGATGTAGTAAAAAATATTATGAAAAAACAGAGTACGGATGTGGACGTAGTATCCGGAGCAACTTACAGTTCAAATGGTCTCATAAATGCAGTGAAGAATGCATTAAAAGAAGCAGAAAAGGTAACAAACGGACAGACAACGGAGACGGATAAGGAAGAAGCTGATACTTCAGAACTTGAAAAAGCGATGAAAGAAGCAGAAGAACTGAAACAAGAGGATTATACAGAAGCAACCTATGCGGTTCTTAAGACCAGAATGGAAGACGTACAGAAGCTGCTTGATGCAGATAAGACAGAGATCAGTCAGGAAGATGTGGACCAGGCTCTTGAGAATCTGAACCAGGCACTGGCACTGCTGGAGAAAAAAGATGATGGCGAAGATGATACTACAGTATATAAAAATGGTATCTATGAAGGACGTGCGCTGTGCAGACCGGATGAAGATGAAGATTTCACGGCCTATAATCTGACATTGAAAGTAACAGTGCGGGATGACAAGATCGTTGCTGTTACAGATGTAAAAGGGGACGGAGATTCATCGAATGACAGATATATCCTTCGCGCTGCAAACGGAACATCGAATAAAAAAGGTGTGACAAGCCAGCTGATCGAGAAAGGTAATATAGAAGGAATTGATGCAGTATCGGGTGCAACCTGTACTTCAAAAGCAATCCTGGATGCATGTGAGAACGCCTTGCTTTCTGCAAAAAGACAGTAAAAAGAGACTGAGTTAAAGGAGAGAGAAGAATGAGAGAATTCTGGATGCGCCTGATGAGTGTTGTAGTGATCGTCGGGTTGATATTGGGATATAATTCCGTGCTGGAAGTCAGAGCAAAAGATGAGGAAATTGCAAAGCTGAATGCCAAAATCGAAAATACGGAAAGTTTAGAAGATGAGGATTCAAAAAACGGTTCTTATAAAGACGGAACATATACCGGAGAAGCGGATGGATTTGGTGGAACTGTTAAAGTGGAAGTAATAGTAAAAAAGCAGAAGATTAAGGAAGTAAATATTGTCTCTGCTGATGGAGAAGATGGTTCTTATCTGACTATGGCGAAAGATATTATACCGAAGATTCTGGATGCGCAAAGTGCAGAAGTAGATACGATCAGTGGTGCGACTTTCAGTTCTACAGGAATTAAGAATGCGACAAAACAGGCATTAGATAAGGCGGTAAAATAAATGAATGCAAAACAATTGAAAAAGATACATATATGGATAAGGGCAATCATCCAATTGCTGTATTTTATCTTTATTCCGTCGGTATACACGGCAGCATTTGCAGGTGTGAAATATATATTTACACAGATTGGTGCAGGTGAAAAAGTGGCGCTGACATCATTTGTTACTGTACTTATTGTGGTGTGTGTATATACTGCTGTTTTCGGAAGATTCTTTTGTGGATTTGCCTGTGCATTTGGAAGTCTTGGCGATGGAGTGAATGCATTATACAGACTGATCTGCAAAAAGATGAAAAAGAAACCGGTGCAGATTCCGGACCGGATTGCAGACAGACTTGTATATCTGAAATATGTGATCCTGGTAATCATCGTATTTATGTGCTATGGCGGTGTATACAGTAAAGCACAGGGAACAAGTCCTTGGGATGTATTTTCCATGATACATGCAGGAAATTTTAAACTGAATGGATATCTCATAGGGTTGGTCATTCTGGTACTTCTGATTGTCGGAATGTGTCTGGAGGAAAGATTTTTCTGCAGAAATTTCTGCCCGATGGGAGCTGTATTCTCACTGGTTCCGGTGTTGCCGGTATTTGCACTTCACAGAGACCGGGAATCCTGCATTCCAAAGTGCAGTGCATGTTCCAGAAAATGTCCGGCGAATATCGGACTTCCGACGGATGGTTCCTGGAAAGTAGAAGGTGACTGTTTCCAGTGCCAGAAATGTATAGATACATGTCCGAAGAAGAATATTCACTGCGGAGTGAAAAAGATCAGAGGCAATGAAATCTGGTTTACAATTTTAAGAGCGTTGATATTACTTGGATTATGTATTTGGCTTGGAGTATAAAATAACATAATATGCAGACATGTGTGGAAAATGCACATGTCTGATTAGTAAAATTTTTTTTGATTATAAGTTAGAAAATACTAACTTAATAATAAATATTTTCATTAAGGAGGCTTTTATGAAAAAGAAAGAAATGAAGACAAAAGTAATGGCAGTTGCGATGTCGGCAACCATGGCAGCCAGCATTTGTCCGGCGGTACCGGCGATGGCGGTAACGAAAGATCAGGTGGCAAAAGATGGAACATATATGAAGACTGCACATGTCACAAGAACAGAGGATGATGATGAAGATGAATGGAATGAATATGATGTCCGAGTAGCCTTGACTGTAAAAGATGGAAAGTTTTCTGATATTGTAGTAACTCCGGAAAATGGCTATGAGTCTGGTAACGATTCATATTTTAACAAAGCATATTTTAAATCAAAGGGAATAAAATCAAAATTAGCTGGTCAGTCAGCAACAGAAGATACAATTAATAGTTGGGATACCGTATCTACTGCAACAAGATCATCTGATGCCATAAAAAAAGCGGCATTAGAAGCAATCCAGTCAGCACCAGAAGCAAGTACAGCAGCAACTGTAGATACAGCAGCTCTGGAAGCTTCAATTACGAAAGCAAAAGCATTAAAAGAAAGTGATTACACAGCTGAGACATGGAATACGTTAAAGACAGCACTTGCGTCTGCAGAGACAGCACTCGCTGAAAAGAAATCTCAGGATACAGTCGATGCAGCGAAAAAAAATCTTGATAGTGCAATTGATAACTTGAAAGCAGCAGTAAAAGAAGAATATAAATATGTCTATGCAGGACTTAGCTGGGCGGAATACTGGGCAGCAGAAGGAGTACAGGCAGCAGGAGACAGTTCATCATCCAGTGAATTGGATACAAAAGGAGAGTCAGATAAAGGTGCATTTGATGTTGTAACACGTGCAACGGTGAACCATGGACTTCACAGAGGAAGTTATCAGTGTGCGGCAACCATAGAAGCAGAAAATGGAAAATTTTATGAAGTGTCATATTGGACAGATTCAAAGACAGCTGTTCTGACAGATGGAAAAACGATTACATTTGACCGTGGAGCAATCACCGAAGAAGACGGAACAACAACGAAGATGACAAAATATGATGTTACAGGACTGAAATATGTACCGGTAAAAGTAGCGACAGAAGATTATGAAGCATTCTGCAAAGCATACAAAGTTGTAGAAAACGGTGGAGAACTTGCAGGAGGATTTGCCGAGAATAAACTTCAGTCATACAAAGGTCTGAAAGCAAAAGTTACAGCAGATACAAACGGACTTAAGACAGCAACTAAGAATGCGGATGGAACATTCAGTTTCTCAGCAAAAGAGACAGGAACGGAATCTGGAATTGAAGGCCAGAAATTAAAAACAGCACCAACAGCAGAAGAAGCAGGACTTACAGTAAAAGAAGCAAAGGGCTCTTATGGAGAATTCTTAAGAGTAGATCTGACGGGTAATTACGGAGACCTCGGAGCAAATATGCAGAGTGTAAAATGGACATACTATGGAGATGACAGTACATACACGAATGCAAAAGCAACATACGGAACAAAATTTGCAGCAGATAACTGGATGCATAAAGCACAGGGAATCCAGCTTGGACTTACCAAGTCACTGCGTTGTACATTGCCGGAAGGAACAGATGGAACAGGCTACTGGACAATGACAATCTCAGCACTTGGATATAAAGATGTAACCTATAATTTCCAGGCAACAGATGCAAATATCGTAAAAGATGTAGACGAAGAGATCAGCACAACAAATCTGGAAGCAGCAATTAAGAAAGCAGAAGGCTTAACAGAGTCAGATTACACAGCAGAGAGCTGGGCAGCAATGCAGACAGAACTTCAGGAAGCAAAAGAGGAATTAGCAGCAAAGCATTCACAGGCGGCAGTGGATGAAGCAACCAGTCATCTGAATGCAGCAATCGAGTCACTTGTAAAAGCAGAGGAAAAAGAGACTTATGTTCTCATGAACATCCCGTATGCAGCATTCTACAAATCAGAGACAACAAACAATGACGTGGATGTTGATGTATTTACTTCTGCAACAAAGAACAAGACACGTACCACAGGACTTGCAGGTGGTTCTTATCATGAAAATGCAGATGGATCACAGATTGATGGTATTACATTTGCTGTGAAAGTAGATCCTTCCGTAGATCTTACAAAATACAAAGAAGTAAAAGATACGGATAAAGTTGATATTACAGTAACGAACCGTGGACAGACATCTACCACAACATTAGAAGGAAAAGATACACTTTTTGAAAACGAGACATATGCATACTATCCATTGACAGAGGCTCCTGCAAATTACAAAGAAGTTTCTATGGACAAGGATGGAAAACTTGTATTCAGCGAGGTTAAAGGAAAGAAAGCAGAAGTTCTGACAGGTGTTACGGCAGAATTGTTAACACAGTCTTCTTATGGAGATTACCAGCTCAATCTGGACGGACTTCCGGAAGATAAGATTGCATCTTCTAATGTAAATGCAGTCGTTGTAAAGACAACAGATGGAACTGCCTATGGTATGCGTCATCTGGAGAACATCTGGAGAGGAAATGAGCTCGCTTGGAGTACCGGATATACAGAGTCAGTACATGGTTGCCCGACATCTTCAGCGCATTATGCATCTATGATGGGCAAGACGATTGACAGTATTGAATATTATACAACAAATGGTCTATATACAATTGATGTTAATGATCTTTATGTCCCTGTAAAATTTGCAAAAACAGAGGATGCTGTTAAGGTTGCAGATGCAGATATTTCTGCTGGTAAGACGGCGATAGAGCTGAATCTTAGGGATGATTTTGATCCGGAATACACCGTTGAAGGATTGAATGTGAAAGTAGAAGGCAATGTATTAACATTTAAAGCAGATTCTTCAATTAATCCGGGGAAATATACACTTACAGTAAAAGATAAAAATGGAAAATATGCAGATTTAAAAACAACATTCATTCTGTCAACAACAGATATGCCGGCAACATATGATGCAGATAACAAAAAGCTTACAGTGGCAGAAAACAGTAATGAGGAAGCATTCAATACTTATATCGGAAATATTACATCTGTAAATGTGAACGGCACCGATTATGCAGCAAGTGGAAGAGGTTCTGTAAAGATTATTGATAAAGACGGAACGCTGGTGACAGATGCAGCACCATTTAAAGATGCGGCGGTCGGAACAGAATTCCAGATCACGGTTACATCAACTGGTTATACAACACCTCTTACATTTACATACAAAGTTCCGGGAGAAACTCCGGCGCCATCTGAAGTAGATACAACGAAACTTGCAGCAGCAATTGAAAAGGCAGAAGGATTAAACGAATCAGATTATACAAAAGACAGCTGGAAAGCACTTCAGTCAGAGCTGACAAAAGCGAAATCTGCACTGGAAGCAAAAGAGAGCCAGGATACAGTTGATAAAGCAGCAGATAGCCTGAACAAAGCAATCGACGCACTGGAAGCAGCGACACCGGATGAGCCGACGAAAGAAGTATCAACAGATGCACTTGAAAAAGCAATTAAAGCAGCAGGTGCTTTAAAAGAATCAGATTATACAGCAGACAGCTGGAAAGCACTTCAGTCAGCACTGGCTGAGGCTGACACAGCACTGAAAGAAAAGAAAAATCAGGATACAGTTGATAAAGCAACTGAGAAGCTGAATAAAGCAATCAGTGCACTTGTGAAAAAGGATGCAGGACAGAAAGTTAACGGTACAAATGGAACAACCGGTACATCAGGCAAATCCGGTAAGACAGGATCCACATTGAATACGAAGAGTGGAAAAGCTGCGAAGACCGGAGATCCATCAAGCATGTTTGCGTGGTTAGGACTTGCAGTAACATCTCTCGGAGCCGGAATCGGAGGATTCTCACTTAAGAGAAAGAAAAGAGAAGATGAAGAATAGTATGAGTTGTATAAAACAACAAATTACAGATTAGAGTAACTTAAGAAAAAGTACCCATGGTAACATAAGTAATATGACACTGTGGGTACTTTTTTTATTCTATATACCGGAAACTTCACAAAGGCTACATAGTTCTCTGCTATAATAATTAAGATCAAAGAAAAATATATCATGAAAATATAAATTTAAGAGGAGGGCCGGGTCTTATGGATAAGATCAAAATATTAGTAGTAGATGATGAAAGCAGAATGAGAAAACTGGTGAAAGATTTCCTGGGAAGAGAAGGATATCAGGTATTGGAAGCCGGCGACGGGATGGAAGCAATGGAAGTATTTTATGATGAAAAAGATATTGCACTGATCATTCTGGATGTGATGATGCCAAGAATGGATGGATGGCAGGTATGCCGTGAAGTACGCCAGTCATCAAAAGTGCCGATCATCATGCTAACTGCAAGGTCAGAGGAACGAGATGAATTACAGGGATTTGCTCTGGGGGTTGACGAATATATTTCCAAGCCATTCAGTCCGAAGATCCTGGTAGCCAGAGTCAATGCAATATTAAGAAGAGCCAATGTATTAGGCGGTGGTGACGAGATCGATGCAGGAGGAATTGTAATCGATAAAGCCGCACATCAGGTGAAGATTGATGGTAAAGAGATTGAATTAAGCTTCAAGGAATTCGAACTGCTGTCATACTTTGTAGAGAATCAGGGCATTGCATTATCGAGAGAGAAGATCTTGAATAATGTATGGGATTATGATTATTTCGGAGATGCAAGAACCATTGATACACACGTAAAGAAATTAAGAAGCAAACTCGGAGAAAAGGGAAATTACATTAAGACAATCTGGGGCATGGGATATAAATTTGAGGTTGATGAAGCATGAAGATCATAAGTAAAGATAAGAAACAGAAGATAAAAAGTGTACATCATTCGATTAAGACGCAGATGATCACATCCTTTGTAGGATTGTTGATCTGTCTGGTCGTGACATTGATGTTCATCAACGGAAAATTTCTGGAGCCGTATTATATAAGTAAGAAGGAATCCCGTTTCATAGAACTTTATGAGAAATTAAATGACGTATCAAATGAAGATAAATGGGACAGCACAAAGAAGAATAATTCACTCATTCATTTCGCTGAAAAGAATAATATTTCTTATCTGGTAATTGAAAAGGATAATGATGTGCATACGAATGTGCATGACAAGAATATGTTGAAGAATCAGATGATGGGATATTTTCTGAATCAGGCACAAAAAGAAAGCCGGACACTGGATTCTACGGATGTCTATCAGATCAACCAGTCATGGGATCCGTGGAATCAGAGTTATTATGTTGATATGTGGGGAAGTCTGGATGACGGCAGTCAGTTCCTGCTTCGAAGTCCGGTAGAAAGTATGCGTGAAAGTGCGTCGATATCCAATCGTTTCTTATTATATATAGGAAGTGTTCTGATCGTTGTATCCATTCTTCTGATCTGGTATTTCTCAAAAAGAATCACAGATCCAATCCGGGAGCTTGCGAGATTATCCGACCGGATGGCAGATCTTGATTTTGATGCGAAATACACCAGCGGCGGAAGCAATGAGATCGGAGAACTGGGAGAGAACTTTAACCGGATGTCAGAGAAATTGGAGAGCACGATCTCTGAACTTAAGAAAGCTAACAACAGTCTGCAGAAAGACATCGAACAGAAAGACAAGCTGGA
>ENA-ORTB01002675-ORTB01002675.1-human-gut-metagenome-genome-assembly--contig:-NODE-2675-length-15809-cov-6.142440_pt1 | contig 15809 bp, 19 predicted proteins | sample MGYA00241905_ERZ509174 | MGnify/ENA primary metagenome ERZ509174 (study PRJEB26280, sample SAMEA2338851) | human gut metagenome | biome: human gut; feature: human-associated habitat; material: faeces... | reverse complement strand
GACAACATCCAACACCCTGCGGCTTTTGTATTGCCCGGCTGCGACAGGGGAACACATTTACCGACCAACAGCCTGAATGTACCAGCCGGGCATTTTGCTTTGCTATCCAGCGGCACCGTCCGGGCCTGTACCCGGCGGGGCCTTTGAATAGACGCGGGTTCTGGACATCATCCCACAATGTGCATGGCAGCATAGCCAAGCGGTTTCCCTTCCATTCTGACCAGCAAGCTGCCGTTGCGGGCAGCTGTGCACATTCCATGCCGTTGTAGCTCAAGCAGAGCACCGTCCGGTCAGGGCGGGTCACGATGCCGGTTCAAGTCCGGCCAACGGCTCCATATTTACCACCCCCGGGCCTCGTTTGTACCCCGGGGTCATTTTGTACCCTGCCCCCTCCGCAAAGCACCCCCGCCCCTGCAAAGGCCCCCGGAGTGTGCCCGGCGGGGTGCAAGCCTGCCTGCCATTGCGCAGGCTTTTTGTCTGTCAGGAGGTGAACCGCATGGGCAACCCGCGCTATGCCAACGGCCAGCTGCGGCGGCGCAACCGGGCCCGGCTCCGGGCGATGGGCGGCGAATGCGGCATCTGTCACGGGCGTTTCGGGCCGATTCATTATGACGAACCTTCCGACGCACAGCACCCGCTATCCTTCGTGGTGGACGAGATCAAGCCCGTTTCCCGCTGGCGGGAGTTCGGCTACCCGTCCGCGCGGGCAGCTGCCGAAGATTGGTCGAACCTTCAACCCGCACACTGGTTCTGCAACGCGCAAAAGGGCAACAAAACCGGGCAAAACGGCCCGAAAACGGGCAAATTCGTGCGGATTCCGAAGGTTTCAGACGGCGACTGGTGAGGGGTGGGGGAGGGCCCCCGCCCCCGCCCTCGGCGACCCCTGTGCTGTCCAGCGCCGATTTACACACAGGAAAATTTTGAAGGGGGCTTCTGAGCCATGGCGACCATGAAAAGCATCACGGCGCGGGGCACCCGGCTGGAGCAGCTCAAACAGCTGGCCAAGGTGCTGGCGGCGGGCATCGACACCTGCGAGGACTGCCGCGCCCTGCCTCAGCTGACCAAGCAGTACCGGGAGACCATCCGGGAAATTGAAGAGATCGAAGGAGCAAACGACGATGGCGACGAGATCGGCGAGATCCTCGCAGAGAGAGAAAGCGATGGGAAGCCAGGAGCCGTCCGAACGCATCGCGCCGGAGTACCGGGCCACTGACGGGCCGGATGCCGTGCGCATCCTGCGGGCGGGCGGCACCGTGCTGGACCCGTGGCAGAGCGACATCCTGGACGACTGGATGGGCCGCACGGTGTCCGGCAAATGGACCGCCCCCACCGCAGGCGGCAGCGTGCCCCGCCAGAACGGCAAGAGCCTGCTGGTGCAGGGGCGGGCGGCGTCCGGCATGCTCATGTTCAACGAAACTGTCATCTACACGGCCCACCTGCAAAAGACCGCCACCGAGACCTTTGAGGAAATGCGGGCCTTTTTTGAGGGCCCGAAAATGCGCCGGTATGTTTCCGAGATTCGCACCGCCCTGGGCCGCGAGCAGATCATCCTGAAGAGCGGCGCAAAGATCAAGTTTCTGGCCCGTACCCGCAACGGCGGACGCGGCCAGCACGGCGACCTGCTCATCTTCGACGAGGCACAGGAGCTGGACGAGACCGCACAGGGCAGCTTCATCCCGGCCATTTCGGCCAGCCTGAACCCACAGACCATCTATGTGGGCACCCCGCCCGGCCCGGATGCTGTGGGCACCGTGTTCCGTGCCCTGCGCAAGCGGGCACTGGACGGCGAAGCCAAAAAAGCCGCGTGGTTCGAGTTCAGCGTGCCGGAGATCGGCGACGTGAAGGATCCCGCCCGCTGGGCAGCGGCCAACCCGGCCCTTGGGCGGCGCATCCAGTACGGCACCATTGAGGGTGAAAGCGAGCAGCTGGACCCGGACACCTTCGCCCGGGAACGCCTGGGCTGGTGGAGCCCGGTGGCCACCGAACATCTGGACTATGCCCTCGACCGGAAGGCGTGGGCAGCCTGTGCCAGCGAGGACGAAAAACCGGAGGGCAAGACTGCCTACGGCGTCAAGTTTGCCGCCGACGGCAGTTCCGTGTGCCTGTGCGGCGCGGTCATCCCGAAAGAGGGCCCCGCCCGCGTCTCTCTTATCGACCTGCGGCCCACCGGGCAGGGCCTTGCCTGGCTGGCGGCCTGGCTGTGCGACCGGTACGGCAAGGCCAGCTGCGTGGTCATCGACGGGCGCAACGGCGTGGACGTGCTGGTGGAGCGCATCCGGGAAGTCTGGAAGGCAAAGAACGCGGTCGTCCGGCCCGGAGCACGGGACGTGATCGCCGCCGTGAGCCTGTTCACCAACGCGGTGAATGAGCAGCACCTGACCTGGTACGCACCCCAGACTGCCCTGAACGAGAGCGCTGTTACCGCCACCAAGCGCCCCCTTGCGGGCGGCTTTGGCTTTGGCGGCGAGAACAGCCTGCCGGTGGAAGCCTGCGCGCTGGCCCTGTGGGGCGCAAAGACCTGCCGCCGCGACCCCACCCGCAAGATGCGCATCGGCTGAAAGGAGCCCTATGTTAGTTACCCTGAATTTTGGCCCGGTGGAGGGCCTGAGCGCGGAAGAACTGCAGCAGCTGCAGGATCTGGCCGACGCCTACAACTACCACCAGAGCCGCAACCGCCTGAAAGATAAATATTACGAGGGCCACGTCACCCTGCAGGACGTGAACCTTGGCATTGCCCTGCCGCAGGGCCTGCGCAACCTGGAAGTGGGCTGCAGCTGGGGCCAGAAGGCCGTGGACGTGCTGGCCGCGCGGAGCATGTTCGACGGCTTTGTGGGCACCGGCGGCAGTCTGGACAGCCTTGCAAAGCTGGTGGCCGACAACCGCCTTGTGGCGCAGTACGGCAAGGCCTGCCGGGATGAGCTGAAATACGGCTGCACCTTTGCCACCCTGTCCGGGGACAACGCCATCGGCTGCAGCATCCGGTTCCACTCGCCTGCCACGGCAGCCGCCCTCTGGAGCGGCGAGAAGGGCCGCATCGACTGCGGCCTCGCCATCGTGGACACCGTGAAGGATGAGCACTTCGAGGGCACATGGCGGCCTTCCGTGGTCAACTTCTACACAGATGACACGGTCATTGTGCTGCATTCCAATGGCAGCTTCTGGACGGCGGAGAAGCACCCGCACAGGATGGGCCGCCCGCTGATGGAGCCGCTGATCTGGAACGCCACCAACTCCAAGCCCTTCGGCCGCTCCCGGCTCAAAAAGCCCATCCGCGCTCTGATCGACGATTACATCCGCACGGCAGCCAACGCCACCATCGCACTGGAATTTGCCACCACGCCCCAGAAGTACATCCTCGGCGTGACCGATGAGCAGTATGACGCCATCATTTCCAACAAATTCAAGACCTACATGGGGGCCATTATCGCCGCCACGGCCAACCCGGAGACCGGCGAAAACCCGACCCTGGGCCAGCTGGCACAGGGCAGCCTGACGCCCCATGTGGAGAAGATGCGGATGACCGCCACCCAGTTTGCGGCGGCCACCGGCCTGACCGTGACCGACGTGGGCGTTGTGAACGACGCCAACCCCACCAGCAGCGACGCCATTCTTGCCCAGAGCCAGACGCTGGTGCTTCTGGCCCAGCAGCTGAACACCGGCAACGGCGACGCCCTGCGCACCATTGCCTGTATGGCGCAGGCCGTGGCGCGGGACTGCCGCCTGACCGATCTGACCGAGGAAGAGACCGGCATCATGGCCCACTTCAAGAACCCCGCCATGCCCAGTGTGGCCGTGACGGCAGACGCCGCCATCAAGATCGCATCCGCCCGGCAGGAGTTCGCCAGCACGGACACCTTCCTGGAGATGATCGGCTTCGACCAGGCGGACATCCGGCGCATCAAAGCGCAGGAACAGCGGGCGCGGGGCGCACAGGTGTTGATGGAGATGGAAGATGAAACTGACACAAGCGGCATGGGATGATTACATTTCCCGGCTTTCCCAGCTGAACCAGAAGGCCGGGCAGCTCATGCGGGAGTACATGGACGGGCACCCGGAAGCCGACACCGACGCCCTCATCCGCTACGCCTACGCCCTTGTGACCAAGTACGGCGAGGGCAGCGCAGAGCTTGCCTGTCAGATGTACGACGCCCTGGCCGAGGCGCAGGGGGTCACATTGCCCGCCGCAGAGCCTGCACCCACCGCCACCTATGGCGAGGTGACCGGCATGGTCAAGGCCACGCAGGACAGCCCGCCCAGCCTGCAGCAGGGCGTTTCCCGCATGATAAAGCAGGCCGGTGCCGACACCACCACCCGCAATGCCATCCGGGACGGTGCGGAGTGGGCATGGGTGCCCCACGGCGACGCCTGCCCGTTCTGCCGGATGCTGGCCTCCAACGGCTGGCAGCGGGCAAGCAAAAACCTGCTGAAGAAAGGCCACGCCCAGCACATCCACGCCAATTGTGACTGTGAGTTTGCGGTGCGGTTCAGCCGGGAGTTTGACGTTTCCGGCTACGACCCGGAAGAATACCTCCGGCAGTACCGTGACGCGGGCAGCGATGTGAACGCCATGCGCCGCATCGACTACGCCGCCCGGAAGGATGCTATCAACGCCCAGAAGCGGGCGGCGTATGCGGCAAGGAAAAACTTCTCTGTTTATTCGAGCTTGAACATGGAGCCAAAACCTGTTACAATGCAGTCAATCAGCAATGTCAAGGCGTTCAGCTGTGACACGCTGGATGCTGCTGGACAACAGCAGCTGAAAAATGCGCACAAACGTCTGCTTATGACCGCATCCAAGCAGCCGCTTGGAGTGGAAGTTGGCAGGGCATACGATTTGAATATGAAACCGCTCACAAAAGAGTTAACAGGAGCAGCAGAGCGCTCAACAGTGTCGGTGCCAAAACAAAATGTGCCGTATATTGTTATCCATACACACCCTGACAGTAACATTTTCTCACAACGAGATTTGAGTAACTTTGCAAATAACGTAAACCTGAAAATGCTTACAGCTGTTGGCCATGATGGGCACGTTTATGCGGTTGAAAAATCAGCTTCGTTTGACGCAAAAGCCGTAAAAACACTGGTTTCTGATCTCGGAGAATCCGTCAACGGCATTGCAGATCAATATGATCGGAAAGAGATTTCCTATCAGGAAGCCGCCGAATCGTTGAATTTTCTTGTTCGCAACTGTCTATCAGAATTGGAGGGATACGGTGTCAAGTTCTACGAATGAAAAGTTCTTTACCCCGGAACGCATAAAGAAAATGCAGCAGTATCTGATAGACCATCCTATCGACCATAAATATGACGAACTATGCGCCCAAGATATCTATGATGGGGATGACGTTCCGCCACGGCAGCTGGCTGCACGAGGTTATTATGACGTTCTGAAAGAACTTGGAAAACTCCCGGCGGGAGTTGAATGACCGTTAAACCACGATGCACCCGCACCGTGGTTTTTTGTTGCCCAAAAACAGAAAGGAGCCATCATGGAAAAAGATGATTATTTCGTTGTCGTTTACAAAATCCTTGCTTACCTGTATGTCATCCTGAAGGAAGGCCGCCACCCTGACCCGAAGCTGCTGCAGCATGACAGCAAGATGCTGGGCATCAATGAACTGTACTGGACATACATCATGGAAAGCCTGCAAGACGAAGGCCACATCAAAGGTCTGGACGTCACCACCATGTGGGGCGGCGACAAGATGATCTCCGGCCTTGAAAGCTGCCAGATCACTCCGGCGGGCATCTGGTATCTGATGGACGACTACACGATGGAAAAGGTGAAGGACTTTCTCATGAAAGCTGACATCGCTGTTTCCCGCGTCTGATACGCTGCCCCATTCAAAGCACTGTGCAAAAAATGCACGGTGCTTTTTTCATGCCGTCTTAGCTCATTCGGGAAGAGCGCCGGTCTCCAAAACCGGATGCCGCAGGCCCGAACCCTGCAGACGGTGCCATGTGCCGGTGTTTTTGCCGGCCTATCATTCACAACGCCACGGCTGCGGTAAAGCCGGAAAGGAGAATCCATTATGGCAGAAACTGTGCATCAGGAAAACACCCCCGCTGCCGGAGAGCAGCAGACCGAGCGCACCTTTACCCAGGCGGAGATGAACGCCATCATCTCCGACCGGCTGACCCGTGAGCGCTCCAAATACGCCGACTACGACGACCTGAAAGCCAAGGCAGCCCAGTTCGATGCCGCCCAGGAGGCAGGCAAGACTGAGCTGCAGAAAGCAAACGAGAAGGCCGCAAAGCTCCAGCAGCAGCTGGACGCCCTGAACAGCGCCAACACCCTGCGGGAAGTCCGCGCCAAGGTGTCCGCTGCCACCGGCGTGCCCGCTGACCTGCTCAGCGGCGACACCGAGGAAGCCTGCACCGCACAGGCACAGGCCATCCTCAAGTTTGCAAAGCCCGGCTACCCCAACGTCCGGGACGGCGGTGACCCTCACCACACCCCCACCTGCTCCACCCGTCAGCAGTTTGCCGACTGGTTCGAGCAGGTGACCAAGTAACCTGTAAAGGAGAGATTATTTACAATGGCAGCAACCGATATCAACCGCACGACCACCATCACCCTGCCCGGCGAGGTGTCCAGCGAGATCCTGCAGAAGACCCAGGAGAGCTCTGCCGTCATGGCACTGGCCCGCTCCATCAAGCTGCCGGGCCTGGGCACGACCATCCCCATCATCACCGGCGACCCCGAGGCCGCCTGGGTGGGTGAGACCGAGAAAAAGCCGGTCAAGCGCGGCACTCTGGCCACCAAGGTCATGCAGCCCTACACGCTGGCCGTGATCGTGCCCTTTTCCAACCAGTTCCGCCGCGATGTGCCGGCCCTGTACGACGAGCTGGTGAAGCGCCTGCCGCTGGCGCTGGCTCAGAAGTTCGACGCCACCGTGTTCGGCGGCGTGACGGCCCCCGGCTCCAACTTCGACACCCTGAAAGCCTGCACCGCGCAGGAGATCGGCACCGACGCCTACGCCGGTCTGGTGGCCGCTGACGCCGACATTGCCGACCACAACGGCATCCTGAACGGCTGGGTGCTGTCCCCCAAGGGCAAGGCCCTGCTGCTGAATGCTGTGGACGGCAACAAGCGCCCGCTGTTCATCAACAGCGTGGCCGAGGGTGCCGTGCCTATGATCCTGGGCTCCAAGACCGTGCAGAGCAAGGGCGCGTATGTTTCCGGCGCGCCGGATGTGGTCGGTTTTGCCGGCGACTGGACCCAGGCGGTGTATGGCACCGTGGAGGGCGTACAGATCGCCATTGCAGACCAGGCTACCCTGGATGACGGCGGCACCTCCATCAACCTGTTCCAGCAGAACATGTTTGCCGTGCGTGCCGAGATTGAGGTGGGCTTCCGCTGCGATACCACCGTGTTCAACAAGCTGACTAAGGCGGCGGGCTGATGGTGGAGTTTATCAATCAGCTGACCGGTACGGTCATGTACGTTGCGGAGGAGCGCGCGGCAGAATACGCCGCTGCAGGCCATAAGCAGGTGGCGCGGGACCCTCCCGCTGCCCCTGCGGCAGAAAAGCCCAAGGCGGCCCGCAAGACCAGAGCAAAGTGAGGTGCTTCCCATGCTTTACGCTGAAGTGCAGGATGTGGAGGCCGGCTTCCGTGCTCTCTCCAAAGAGGAACAGACCCGCTGCGTTGCCCTGCTGAGCGAAGCGGCCGTGATCATCGACCACTACAACCCGGACGCGGATGCCGACACCAAGCGTGTGGTGTCCTGCCGGATGGTGCGCCGCCAGTTGGGCGAGGACGACAGCACGGGCGGCGTCAGCTTTCCCATGGGTTCCACCCAGGGCACCGCCACCGCGCTGGGCTACTCCCAGAGCTGGACCATGAGCGGCGGCTCTTCCGGCGAGCTGTATCTTTCCAAGCTGGAAAAGAAGCTGCTGGGCGTGGGCAGCCGCGTGGGGGCCCGCAGCCCTCTGGAGGACTTATGTTGAAAGGCATCGACATCACCCTGTACGAAAAGACCCAGTCCGGCACAGACGAGGCCGACGCCCCGGTCTACACCGAAACGCCGGTCACCGTGCACAACGTGCTGGTGGGCGAACCCTCCGCCGAGGAGATCACCACCGAACTGCAGCTGACCGGCCGGCGGCTGGCCTACACGCTGGCCATCCCCAAGGGCGACGCCCACGACTGGAACGACGTGCAGGTGGCGTTTTTCGGCCAGCACTTCCGCACCTGCGGGGGCGTCGTGCAGGGCATCGAGCGCATGATCCCGCTGTGCTGGAACAAGAAGGTGCAGGTGGTAAGGGATGAGTAAAGTGCGCTTTGAGCTGGATCGCGCCGGGGTGCGCGCCCTGATGCGCAGCCCCGAGATGCAGGCCGTGCTGAAAGCGCGGGCCGACACCGTGAAAGGCCGCTGTGGCGACGGGTACGAGGCCTATATGGCCCAGACCCGCGCCGTGGCCGTGGTGGAGACCGCCACCCGGCAGGCCGTTGACGATAACTCGGCCAACAACACCCTGCTCAAAGCCACATCAGCCAGCCGGAAGGGCGCGACCGTGCACGAGCACAAACGCCACTTGAAGGACGGCAGGGTCATCACCGTAAGGAGCTACCAGAGGAAGAAATGATTGAAGAAACCATCCGCAGCTTTCTGGCCGAGCGGCTGGACGTGCCGGTGCGGCTGAGCGTGCCAACACCGGCCCCCGCCCGCTTTGTGGTGGTGGAAAAGACCGGCTCCGGCTATGAGGACGGCATCTATAGCGCCACCATCGCGGTGCAGTCCTACGGGCCCGCCGCCACCAGCCACGACGGCACCCTGGATGCGGCCAAGCTCAACGAGCTTGTCAAGGCCGCCATGCAGGACGCCGACAACCTGCCGCAGCTTGTGCGCTGCGACCTTTATTCCGACTACAATTTCCCCGACACCACCCGCAAACGACCCCGCTATCAGGCCGTTTTTTCTATCACTCATTACTGACCTGTGAAAGGAGAACTACACATGGCAGATGCAAAGAACGTGACCGCTGCAAAGCCCAAGGTGGGCGGTGCCGTCTGGCGTGCCCCGCTGGGCACCACTTTGCCCACCGACGCCAAGACCGCGCTGGACAAGGCATTCAAGAGCCTGGGCTATATCTCCAGCGACGGTCTGACCAACTCCAACTCGCCCTCCAGCGAAAACACCACTGCCTGGGGCGGTGACACCGTACTGACCCAGCAGACCGAGAAGCCGGACACCTTCGCTTTCACCCTGCTGGAATCCCTGAACCCTGACGTGCTGAAGGCCGTGTACGGTGACGACAACGTCACCGGCGACCTGACCACCGGCATCACGGTCAAGGCCAACTCCAAAGAACAGAAGGCCTGCTGCTGGGTGGTGGAGATGATCATGAAGGACGATGTGAACAAGCGCATCGTCATTCCGGACGCCGCCGTCACCTCGGTGGGCGACATCACCTATTCCAACGGTGCCGTGGGCTACAACACCACCCTGACCGCCGTGCCGGACACTTCCGGCAACACCCACTACGAGTACATCACCGCCAAGGGCGCATAAGGAGGACAAAACGCATGATCACTGCAAAAACCAAGGACGGCTTTGAGATCGAACTGAGCGAGGACGCACTGGACGACGCCGAGTTGCTGGACGCCCTGGGCGGCATGCAGGACGGCAACGTCTTTGACATGAGCCGCCTGACCCTGCGCCTGCTGGGCAAGGAGGGCCGGAAGAAGCTGTATGACCACCTGCGCACCCCGGATGGCCGTGTGCCGGTGGCCAAGGTGGCGGACGCTCTGGGCGAGCTGATGAACAGCTTCACGGCCGGAAAAAACTCTGCATCCTCGCCGAACTGATCGCATCGGACGAGGACGCCCTGATCTGCGATTTTGCCCAGTATTACCATGTGCTGGACTGGCGTGCCCTGCCGCTGCGTCTGGCCGCCACCCTGGCCGCAGGCCTGCCGGAAACAAGCCGCAGCCTGCGCAAGGCGGCAGGCCGCACGGTGGACTTTGAGACGGAACTGCTGGCTTACGCCGCCGACCGCCTGACCCAGGTGCTCTGGTGGCTGCACAACGACACGTCCAAGCCGCCCTCCGTGCTGGCCGACCTGTGCGGCGAGGCGGACACCAGCAACGTGCAGTGCTACGCCAGCGCAGAAGAATTTGACGCCGCCCTTGCGGCGCTGAAAGGAGGTTGACACCATGGCGGACGGAATCGAACTGGGCAAGGCGTATGTCCAGATCGTGCCCTCGGCGCAGGGCATCAAAAGCGCCCTGACCGAGATGTTTGACGAAGAGACCGAAGGCCTTGGCGAGCAGACCGGGCAGAGCATCGGCCAGAAACTGGTCGGCACCCTGAAGAAAGTGATCGCGGCGGCCGGCATCGGCAAGATCATCTCGGATTCCATCAACATGGGCGGTGCCCTGCAGCAGAGCCTTGGCGGCGTGGAAACGCTGTTCAAGGACAGTGCCGACACGGTCAAGGAGTACGCCGCGCAGGCATACCGGACCGTGGGGCTTTCGGCCAACGACTACATGGAGCAGACCACCAGCTTTGCGGCCAGCCTGCTGTCCAGCGTCAGCCAGGACACCAACGCCGCCGCCCAGCTTGCCAACATGGCCATGGTGGATATGGCCGACAACGCCAACAAGGTGGGCACGGATATGCAGGATATCCAGAACGCCTATCAGGGCTTTGCCAAGCAGAATTACACCATGCTGGACAACCTCAAGCTCGGCTACGGCGGCACCCAGGCCGAGATGCAGCGGCTGTTGAATGACGCCACCAAGATCTCCGGCGTGAAGTACGATCTGGGCAATCTGGCCGATATGTACAGCGCCATCCACATCATCCAGCAGGAGATGGACATCACCGGCACCACCGCAAAGGAAGCCGCCACCACCCTGACCGGCAGCTTTGCCGCCATGAAAGCTGCCGCCGAGAACGTGCTGGCCGACTGGTCCACCGGTGCCGATCTCACCGCCCCCCTGCAGGGGCTGGTGGAGACGGCACAGACCTTTCTTGTGGATAACCTGCTGCCCATGATCGGCAATGTACTGGCAGGCATTCCGGAAATCGTTTACAGCCTTGTGCCGGAGCTCCTGCAGACCGGCACCGAGCTGCTAAGCTCCCTGGCACAGGGCTTCACCGAGGGCATCCCGGAGTTCTTCTCCACTGCTCTGCCGCAGCTGCTGGCCTTTACGGACCAGCTGCGGGACAACGCGGCCAGCTTTGTGGACGCCGGTCTGAACCTTATCACCCAGCTGCTCAACGGTCTGATCGCCGGTCTGCCGGACCTGATCGCCTATGTGCCGGATATCATCATCAACATCTGCGGCATCATCAACGACAACATGCCCAAGATCCTGGCTGAAGGTGTTTCCATCATCGTGCAGCTGGTCGTGGGCATCGTCAAGGCGGTGCCGGATCTGCTGGCCAACTGGAAGAAGATCCTGCAGGCCGTGTTGTCGGTGATCTCGGCCATCAACTGGCTGAACATCGGCAAAAACATCCTCACTGGTGTGGCAAACGGCGTCAAGAGCATGGGTTCCAGCATGCTGAATGCCTTCAAGGGCGGATTTTCCAGCGCACTGAACTGGATCAAGAGCCTGCCCTCGCAGGCCGTGCAGTGGGGCAAGAACCTGATCCAGAGCTTCATCAACGGCCTCACCGGCAAAGGCGGTGCGGTTGGTGCAGGAGCCATCGCAGCCACCGCCGGTGCCACCATTGCTAAAACCGCCAGCGGGAACGACTGGTCCTCCGTCTGGGCGGACGCCAACGCCGACGTGGCCGACAGCGCCCAGTCCATGGCGGAGGTGGTCGTCCCGGCCTATACCAAGTCCGGGGACGCCGCCACCAAGGCGGCCAAAAAGACCAAAGCCGCCGCACAGGCCGCCGAGACCCTGCTGTGGTCCCTGCAGGACGCAGGCCACACCGACACCACCAACGCCCTGGGCAAGGTGACCATCCAGACCACCGAGCTCACCGAGCACCTGCGCAAGGGCAGCGAGGAGTATGACCGGCTGACCCGCACCGTGACCGAATCCGGTAAGGAAATGGTCAACGGTGTGGCCAAGAACTACAAGACCGTCACCAAGTATGTGACCGAAAACGGCAAGACCACCGCCCAGACCCAGAAGGTCTACGAGGAAATTGCCGCCACTGTAGCCAAGACCGTTACGTCTACAACGGATTCCGTCGTCAACGGCATTGCCACCAGCACCAAGACGGTCACCGAGACCCTGACCGACAAAACCACGACCCAGAAGCAGGTCATCACCGAGACCTACAACGACATCGTGGACGGGGCGCTGGTCACGGTGGAGCGGGTCAAGACCATTGCCGCCGATGGTGTCCCGCAGATCACCGAGGAGATCAAGAAAGCCTCCGCCAACAGCTTTGACGGCCTTGTCAAGGGCTGGCAGGACGAGGCCGACAAGGGCGTGGTGGGCACCTTCAGCACGCTGGTGAACGCGGTCAAGAAACAGGACTGGCAGAGCGTGGGCGAATGGGTGCTGTCCACCCTGTACAACGGCCTTGCCCCGCAGGCAAAGCAGCTCATTGACGACTTCGGCAAGAACCTGATCCAGCAGGTCAACAACGCGCTGGGCAAGGGGGTCAGTGCCGTCTCCAACGGCCTGTGGGATATGGGCGGCGACCTTGCCAAGGGCCTGACCAGCGGTTTTGCGGACGTGATCACGCAGGCGCAGGGCCTTGGCTCCACCCTCACCGGCATCTTTCAGGGGCTGAAAGGCCCGCTCACTGCGGCTGCCGCTGCCATCAGCACCGGCCTGAAGGGCGGACTGATCTCCAGCTTCCCGGAGATTCTGGCCTCCATGGGCACCCTGATCGGCTCCATCGGCAGCGCCTTTGTGGGGATGCTGGAAGCCGTCGCGGCGGCACTGTTTCCCACCGGATTCGGTGCCCCGCAGGCCCTGCTCATGATCGCGGCAGGCGTGGCCCTGACCGCCGCCATTGCGGCCATCGTGGCCGGCATCGGCGGCGCGTTCAAGCGCAAGACCACCCCCGGCATCTCCGGCGGCACTTCCGGCAGCAGCACGACCTCCACGGCATCCGGCTCCCTGTGGGATTACGAGAAGCGCGCCCCGCTGCCGCAGCGCACCCAGCGCCCCAACATCGAGGTCAACCAGTACATTTACAGCAAAGCGCAGACGGCTGCCGACCTGATGCGCGAGGCACAGTACGAACAGGAAAGGGCGGTGCTGCAGGGTGTTTGACGCGATCTTCAAGGCCAGCAACGGCCTGACCTTTTCCTTTGGCTACAAGGCGGGCGTGCTGTGGAGCATCACCCCGCTGGGTGACCTGCCCGTGGATCTGGAGACCAGCCAGGGTTACCAGCAGGTGGGTGCCACCGTGGAGAGCCGGAGCATTTCCGGCGTGACCCGCACGGTCACCGGGCGCATCCTGCGCAATCAGGACTACTGCAAGCGACAATTGCGGGACACCTTTGCCCCCGGTGTTACCGGTCGGCTCACCCTTGCCGGAAAATACTGGTGCGACGCCGAGGTGCAGCGCACCCCGGACATCAGCGTGTCCGGCCTGTGGCCCACGTTCAGTTTCCAGCTCTACTGCCCGGACCCTTACTGGCACAGCGTGAAGGAGCTCACCGTCTCGACCTTGAGCGTAACACCCACCTTCCGCCTGCCGGTGTGCTACGATGTGCACAGCTACGGCGTGCGGGAACAGGCCAACTATTTGCGTATCGCCAACACCGGGCTGGCCACCCAGGACTGGTCCCTGACGCTGGAAGCCCGCGGCCCGGTGGTCAACCCCGGCGTCAAGGATCCGGAGACCGGCGAGTTTCTGCGCTTTGTCACCACCCTGCAGGACGGCGACAAGCTCCGGCTGTACCGCGAGAGCGGCCAGCTGAAACTGGAACAGATCATCGACGGCACCGGCTACAACATCATGTCCACGCTGGACGGGAGCAGCACCCTGTGGACTTTGCGCCACGGGACGCAGGCATGGCAGCGCACAGCGGATTCCGGCACGGAATGGCTGTTCCTGACCCTGACCTGCAGCACGGCGTTCTCCACCGTGGTGCTGGAAACGGAGGCGAAAAATGGCTGAACGGACAAGCGCCCTGACCGCAGGCGGCCACAAGAGCATCTGCGTCTACGACGGCCAGCTGAACCTGCTGGCCCGGCTGGAAAGCTGGGTGTCGCTGGTCTGGCCGGAGCGCTACAACGTGTACAGCGGGGTGCAGGGTGCGCAGCTGGAGCTGCACGCCTCCACCGACCTGCAGGCCCTGTGCCGCCCGGACCGGTACCTCTGGCTCACCGGCTCCGACCGCATCATGCGCATCTGCTCGGCGCAGACCGACCGCTCCGAACACAAGCTCGTGATCTCGGCCAGGGACGCCGCCTGCATCCTGGACGAGCGCATCAGCACCCAGACCCTGAGCGGCTTTGCGGTGGAAAGCACCCTGCGCAGCCTTGTGTCCGGTGCGGCTGCATGGCCGGGGCTGGAGCTGGGCATGCTTGCAGATCTTGCCGACGCCTACACCGGCGAGGTAAAGCCCGGCAGCCTGCTCAGCATCGCCGAACAGGTGTGCCAGGAGCTGGACATCGGCTTCCGGGTGCGGTTCGACCAGCCGGCCAAGAAGCTGCTGTTTGAGCTGTACCGGCCCAAGCTGGACCCCAACGCCCGGTATGCGCCCCAGTACGGCAACCTGACCGGCCTGACCTACACTGAGAGCATCACCGACTACAAGAACATCGTGACCGTGGCGGGCGCGGACGGCACCGTCACCGTGGGTGCCACCGGCAACACCGGCTCTGCCCGGCGGGAACTGTATCTGGACGCCTCCAGCAAAAAGAAGGAGGACGGCCAGACGCAGGAGGAATATCTGGCCGCCCTGCGGGCGCTGGGCGAGCAGGAACTCGCCAAGCACACCCGCATCGAAAACTTCCGCTTCACGCCAACGGGCAGTGTCACGGTGGGCAAGGTGGTGGCCGCCAGCCTCCCCGGCACCGACATCCAGGCAGCGGCCCGCATTACCAGTGTGACCCTGAGTTCCCAGAAGGGCGAAAACACGGTCACTACCGAGATCGGCACACCCATTCTCAGGAGGAAACCATGAGCATCATCACTTACCCGCTGAACGGCGTCACCTACGACGCCGAGGACGTGAGTACCTATCTGTGCACCCGCACCTCCGGCGTCTACGCCAAGGACACAAATTACGCGGTCAGCGTCACCGGCCCGCGGCAGATCACCGTAGCCCCCGGCCTTGCGTGGATCAACTACGACGACTTCAAGGGCGTCTCGGCCTGCAGCCGGGAGGCGGTCAACCTGATCGTCCCGGACGCCGACAGCACCCTGCCCCGCATCGACCGGGTGGTGCTGCAGTTCGACACTGCAGCCAACCTGACCGCCGTCAAGCTCAAACCCGGCACCCCTGCCGCCGCCCCGGAGCCGCCCGCCATCCTGCAGAATCACAACCAGTACGAGCTGGGCCTGTGCACGGTGAGCGTGCCCGCAGGCTCCTCGGTGATCACTGCCGCCGACATCACCGACACCCGCGCGGACGAGGACGTGTGCGGCGTCATGCGGGACGGCGTGACTGGCATCCCCACGGCCCAGCTGGTGGCCCAATGGCAGGCGGCCCAGGCCGCCCAGATGGCCCAGGGCACCGAAAAGCTGGACCGCCTGGAACAGAGCATCCGGAACCTGGACAACGGCAGCTTTTATACCAAGCAGGAGGCGGACCGGAAGTTCGGCACGCCGTACAGCCTGCCGCCTGCTACGGCGGACCAGCTGGGCGGCGTGAAAGTGGGCGAAGCGCTGGACATCGCCCCGGACGGCACCCTCAGCGCCAAAACGCTCA
>ENA-ORTB01002664-ORTB01002664.1-human-gut-metagenome-genome-assembly--contig:-NODE-2664-length-15947-cov-4.894601_pt1 | contig 15947 bp, 11 predicted proteins | sample MGYA00241905_ERZ509174 | MGnify/ENA primary metagenome ERZ509174 (study PRJEB26280, sample SAMEA2338851) | human gut metagenome | biome: human gut; feature: human-associated habitat; material: faeces... | reverse complement strand
AAGGCCATGACAACAGCACGTGACACCCACAATCAGATCGAATACGCCAAGGAGACCGGCCTTGAAGAAGGACTCGCGAAAGGGCGTGAGGAAGGACGTGAGGAAGAGAGGAACAGCATCGTACTGAAGATGCTGCAGAACAATCTGCCTGTTCAAACCATCTGCGATGTTACCGGATTGTCCTTGGAGGAGGTGGCTAAATTAAAAGAAGAAGTGAAATAATTTGGTGTTTCACGCATTCCAACATTCCTCTACAGGTCACGTAAGCGTCTCCTCTAATCCGAAATCCGAACAACCTGACTTTGGGTTGTGAGGTGAAGATGTTGATTACTAATAAGTTAGTGAATATAGCGAAAGCCAGGTTACCAGAAAAAGTGGGTAACTTGGCTTTAAGCTGTTAGTGTATGTTCCTGATACTCAGCACTATGCCCGGAAAACCGACATGCAGGTTGTACGAGAACGATCCAGTGTCATGGCAGACAAGTAAGATATGTATAGGACTGTAAAATTTCATTACAGATTTGTAAAGTTTCTTTACAAGAAGATAAATGACGTCCGAATGTAATCGGCTGATGGACAATCTGTTGCCTGATGTGGCACGTGGCGTGCTCGTTCATGTCTAAACGATGATGTGTGTTTCATGTGCCATAAGCAATGAATACATCAGCGTAAACGACAATGCAGAGCTGTTTGCAAACTGCAATGAGTACGAATCAAGGAAAACAGCAACGAATTATGAAGCCGATAATACCAATTATAGTCTTGACGTTGATTTCTGCAGCGACCACTGCCTCAGGGCAGGTCCTCGCACAGGGAATTACCCCCGAAGGCCTAACTACCAGTACGGACACTGCCACGCGGACGACCCCGCTCATGGAAAACACGCAAGGCCTAACTACCAGCACGGACACTGCCACGCGGATGACCCCGCTCACGGAAAACACGCAAGGCCGCACAGTCCGCGCGGACAGCCCCGCCCAGCAAGCACAAGCCAAGGCATTGACCCTGCGCGAATGCATGGAGTATGCGGTAAGCAACTCCACTCAGGTGCGAATCCAGCAGTCCAAGAACGATGACGCCAGACTCGACAGACGTGATGCGATATTGGAAGCATTTACTCCTTCAGCGGAAGGGAACTCCTACGGCTACTATAGATGGGGCCGTTCCATCGACCCTGAGACCAATACGTATCTCACCACGACGTCCTTCAACCAGGGCTTTTCCGTGTCGGCAGGCTTCACCATATTCAACGGATTCTCCGCCATCAACAACCTGAAAATCGCCCGCACATCCATCTCAATGGGCATTTCCCAGGAACAGCAGGAACGTGACAAGGTCTGCCTCGCCACCATCGAGGCCTATTTCAATGTCATTTACTACACCAAATTGGCCGAAATCCTTACAGAACAGGTGGAAAACGCCAGAAACGCTGTGAGGCTGGCTGAGCGTCAGGAAGAACTCGGCTCGAAGGGCTATGCCGACGTGGTCCAGATGAAAGCCGACCTCGCCGACAGAGAATACGAACTCACCACCGCGACAAACAATCGGGACAATGCCATGATTACACTTGAGGATGTAATGTATTGGCCAGTAGATGAGAAACTTACGATAGATCCGGAGCTCTCGTCGATTCAGACCGGCGCGAACAGTCTATCCGCTGATGACATCATAGCAAATGCAGTCAGGTCAATGCCTTCCGTACTGATCGCCAAGGGGTCGATGGACAATGCCCTCCGCAGTCTGAATACCGCGAAATGGCAATTCCTTCCGACACTCGGACTTTACGGCGGGTGGTCCACCAGTTACTACACCTACCCGGGGCAGACCGGCTACAAAGCCACTCCGTATTGGGATCAGTTCAAGAACAACGGAGGCGAATATGTGCAGTTGTCATTGAACATACCTATATACGACAGACTTCAGAAGCACACGGCATTGGCCAAGAAACGCAATGCATATCAGCGGGCAAGCTTCGAGTATGACAAGTCTCTCCGCGATGTCGAATCTGAAGTACGCAGGGCAATTCAGGACAGGGACGGGGCGGAGTCGGCTCTGCTTCAGGCAGAAAGACGCGCCGACGTGTATGACGAGGCATTCAAACTCAACGCCCGTAAATTCGAACAGGGACTCATATCCTCGATAGAATACAATACCGCTTCGTCCAACTACTTGAAGGCCAAGGCGGAACGGCTCAATGCCGAGCTGCAGTACCAGCTCAAGCGCAGGGTCGTCGAGTACTATAACGGAGTATCATATATAGATCAATAAACAACATCCATCATGGACAAGATAATAGAAAAGAAAACAGGACTGGCCGCGGCATTCACGAAGAAGGCCATTAAGTATTGGGCCGGAGCAGCATTGGCAATAGTCCTTGTCATATTGATTATCACCGGGAACGGCTCTGCGGTGCGCGTTGACGGCAGCTCCATCATCACAGGAACCGCCAAGAAAGGCGAGTTCAATGACTATATCCGCGTCAGCGGCCAGGTCCAGCCGATGACCACCGTCCAGATCAGCCCGACCGAAGGAGGAAACGTCCAGAGAATCGTCGCAGAGGAGGGGAGTAAGGTCAATGCAGGTGATGTCATTGTCGAACTGTCCAATGAAAGTCTTGACATGCAGATACTCAACTCCGAAGCCGAACTCGCCGAGAAGGAGAACATCCTGCGCAACACATTGATTTCCATGGAACAGCAGAAACTTTCCGTAAGGCAGGACAAGCTCACGCTTCAGATAGAAGTACGCAGGGCAAGGCGGACATATGAACAGAACAAGACGCTGTACGAGGAAAAACTCATAGCCAGGGAAGACTATCTGAAGGCATCAGAAGACTACGAACTGGCGAAAGACAAGCTGGAACTCGTCATTGACAGGGAAAAACAGGACAGCCTTTACCGCAGCACGCAGATTTCGCAGATGCACGAAAGTCTGGAGAACATGCGGATCAATATGAGCATGATACGCCGCCGCAAGGAAAACCTGTCAGTAAAAGCCCCTATCAGCGGAGAACTCGGACTTCTCGATGTGGAACTGGGGCAGTCAGTGGCAGCGGGATCGAAAATCGGCCAGATAAATAATCTGGAATCGTATAAGATTGAAGCTCAGATAGATGAACATTACATTGACAGAATCGTGCCCGGTCTTGAGGCAACTTTCGAGAGACAGAACGAGAAGTACTCGGCAGCCATCCGCAAGGTATATCCTGAGGTGCGTGACGGCAAGTTCAAGGCGGATTTCCGCTTTGTGGGACAGCAGCCGGAGAACATCCGCGCGGGCCAGACATACTATATGAACGTCCAGCTCGGACAGCCGGCCGAAGCCGTGATAATTCCTCGCGGCTCATTCTATCAGGCAACCGGCGGCAAGTGGGTGTATGTGGTCAATGCAGAAGGAACGAAAGCTGTTAAACGCAGTGTCCGCATAGGCCGGCAGAACCCTCAGTACTACGAAGTTACAGAAGGCCTGGAGCCTGGCGAGAAGATCATCATATCCTCTTACGACAGTTTCGGCGACAAGGATGAACTGATTATAAAGTAAACGTCGACCATGAGCACATATCTGAAATTCCTCTCGAAAAATAAACTCTATGCAGTAATCGAGGCATTGGGCCTGTCAGTAGCATTGGGTTTCGTCATATTGCTGGCCTCTTATGCAAGGACAGAGTTCAGCGTAGGCGCAAGGCAGCCGCTTTCCCGGCAGCTGTATGCTATCGGCATGGGGAATTGCGTCGGAATGACGTACGGAACTGCAGAGGAGTTCTTCCCGTCAGTGCCCGAGATAACATCTTGGACCAGAGTCGGGGCGTATGGTGATGCCGATGTCATTGTAAATGACGACTATTATGCCGCCGAGGCGGTCTGTGTGGACACGAATTTCCTGCAGCTGTTTGACTACAGGCTCTCAGGCTGTGACAGGAACTGCATACTTGCGGGGAAGAATGATGTGATCCTTTCCGAAAAGTTCGCGCATAAGGCATTCGGCAGCTCTGATCCTGTGGGGCGCATCATTGAAATAGGAAAAAACAGGTTCACGGTGACCGGCGTGATTCAGGATTTCGGTCCTTATGATGAACTGACGTATTATGACATCTTCCTGAGCATCAGGCAGCTGGATGGCATGGTCCAGAGAATGGACAATTTCGGTATGGTCAATACTTTCGTGACGCTGCAGGATGGTGCCTCGCCTGACGCTGTGGCTGAAAAGCTGCTGGACAAGTATGTGGATTATTGGGATTTCTACACACGCGACGGCTCTGGCGGGAATTTCCTGTGGGGCTCCACGTTGACAAGGCTTGACCGGCTCTATTTCTGCAATATAGACGTATATAACCCGTTGCGTCATGGGGACAGGAAGATCGTTGAGGTACTTCTGGCGGTAGCATTGATACTGCTGATATCAGCCATCTTCAACTACATAAACCTTACTGTGGCGCAGACGGGAAAACGGGCAAAGGAGATGGCGACGAGACGTCTTCTCGGCGAGTCTTCAGGCAGCATTGTCTGCAGATACCTTATGGAATCGTTCTTGTTCACATTTGTTTGCATGCTGGTCGGCGTGCTGGTCGCCCTGCTGTTCAAGGGCTGGATAGAGAATCTTCTCAATACAGCTATAGTTCTTGTTCCGGATGCGGCTACCATTGCGGCCGGCGTCATTGTACTCGTGTTGGTTTCGGTTCTCTCAGGACTTCTTCCGGCATTGATGGTGTCGAGATTCAAGCCTATAGCTGTCGTGAAGGGCGATTTCAGGTTCCGCAGCAAGATGGTGTTCAGCAAGGTCTTTATCGTCTGCCAGAACATCATAAGCATGGTTCTTGTCGCGGTTGCATTGACAATGACTCTCCAGATGCGCCATCTGGTATCTTTGCCGGCAGGGTACAATACAGATCTGCTGTCGGTTTCCTCATGGGCGCTTGGCTCTAAAAATATGGCTGCCCAGGAGGCTCTGCATCAGAGACTTCAGGCTCTTCCTCAAGTGGAGACGGCGGCTATGGCAGTGCAGCCCCCGTTCTCATGTGGAAGCTATGGCGTACATATCGAGGGTGAGGAACTGTCGTGGCTTCAGATGACTGCTGTTGACAGTACGGCATTCAGACTGCTTGGGTTCAATGTGATAGAACAGTATTCCGATCCTATTGAAGGGACATGCTGGTTTACGGAGGAGGCGCAGCGGCGTTATGGGATTACTGCCGGGAACAGGACTGTCGGTACCGATAAAGAGTATGAGTGCTGCGGTATAATAGCGGATTTCCGCGCGCGTGATCCTCTTTATAAACCAATGCCTGACAGTCATCGGGCTGTGCTGAACCGTACCGATGTGTGTATGAATCATCTGCTGAAGGTGCGTGGCGACAGGGCGGAGGCGTTGAATGCTGTCCGCGGGGCATGGCGTGATGTGGCGAAAGAGTATATCGGTGTGCCGCGCGAAACGGACATATATTATATAGATGACTTCCTGGCGGATTCATTGACAGGGACGCGGAACACTATGAAGCTGGTGATGACGTTCATGGTGCTTGCCATACTGATTTCTGCGCTCGGCCTGTTCGCGATGTCCGTCTATTACACTGAACAGCAGGCGCGTCAGATCGCCCTCCGGAAGATTTTCGGCTCAGGTGTCAAGTCTGCGGCCTGGAAGCTCTCGAAGTCGTTCATGCTGATGACAGCAGTCGCCGTCGTGATAGCGATTCCGGTATGTGTCTGGTCAATGCGTTACTACCTGGCTGATTTTTACAATGCCATAGCTTTCCCGTGGTGGATAATCCTTGTCGCGGCAGCATTGACCTTCCTCATCTCCTTCGCCTCGATAATTTCCCGGACCTGGAGTTCCGCAGCCGAAAATCCGGTCGAAGTCCTGAAACAGGACCAGTAAGACTACATGACGATAGTGAAAACCGTGGCTTCCGGGGAGGAGGAGAGTTTGATGGTGCCGCCGTTCAGACGGACAATCTGGCGGCAGAGGCTCAGACCGACACCTGTGCCTGACGTGCCTTTGGTGGTGTAGAACGGAACGAACAGCTGCTCCTGGCCTGAGGCGCTGATAGGCTCCCCGTCATTGGCAATGTCGATGACAGTCTGCTCCCGTTTGTCGATAGAAGCAGTTATGCTTACGTTCCCGGCACCTGCCTGTACTGCGTTCTTTATCAGATTGTTGAGCACTTGCGACATCTGTCCGTAGTCGGCATAGAGAATCACGTCGCTTGAAATCTCGCGATATAGGACATTGACAGAAGGCCAGTTGGCTTTGGCGATGTTGACAGAATCATTGACCAGGTCCTTCAGATAGAAAGCCTTGCGCACCGGCGCGGAAATATGCGTCAGAGAACGGTAGGACTGCACGAAACTTATCAGGCCTTCGGACGAAGATGCGATGGTCCCGAGCGCGGAACGGATGTCCTCAGCACTGTAGCTGTCCAGGTTCTGGGACAATGCCGAACTGAGTGATGCGACAGGCGTGACCGTATTCATGATCTCATGCGTGAGGACGCGGATGAGTCTGGTCCACGACTCGGACTCGTTGTTTTCCATCTCACGGGTAATGTCATTGAAAGTGACGATGCTGACATCTTTGCCGTGAAGTCTTGCTGTACAGGCACTTATGGAAAACTGTACCGTGCCCCTCTCCGAAATGAAAGATGCCCTCGACTCCATTTCAGAAGCCTCGCGGAAAGCATTGGCCAGGTCCGGAGAAATCCGCCCGATCTGTCGCAGCGACGAAATCTCCGCCATTCCCAAAAACCCTTTCGCCACAGTATTCGAATAATCGATTTTTTCTCCGTCAATGACGATGACGCCGCTCTGGACGTGGTCCAGCATTGTCCCGAAATACCGCTCACGCTCACGGATATCGGCCTTTTCAGCCTCGAAAATGGACCGGAGACGGTTCAATGACTTGTTCAGCCGCCGGTTCCGCCATCGGCTCTCAGAATACCGGAACGCCGTCTCGCCGCTGTCCAGCGCATCTGACATGAAGTCGATTTTGCCGATGATCTTCCGTCTTGTCGCCGCTCTCGTCACGATATAGGTCAATGCAGCAATCACGACACCGCCAAGCGCAATCCATAACGTGCCGATATTTGTCTCCGCGCCCATCATATTCCGTATTTCTTGAGCTTTGCGTAAAGCGTAGGGCGACTGATATCCAAGGACTTGGCTACCATTGATATGTTTCCGTCATATCGGGCCATTGCTGCACGGATAGTCTTCTCCTCCATATTTTCCATCGTGTCCCCGGCATTGATCTCAGTCATTCCTGACGCTTTGGAGATGTCCAGCCCGAATCCGTCTATGGCCTTTCCGTCTGAGAGAATGACAGCCTTTTCGATGCAGTTGCGCAGCTCGCGGATGTTGCCCGGCCAGGCGTAAGTCTCCAGTTCGGCTTTCGCCATCGGGGTCAATGTCTCTGCATCCCTGCCGTATTTTTCGGAAAACTCTGTCAGAAACTGCATTGCAAGCGGGATGATTACGTCTTTTCTGTTTCTCAAAGGCGGAAGTTCCACGCTTATGGTATTCAGCCTGTAATACAAGTCCTCACGGAAAAGTCCGTCACGTATCATGGACGGAATGTCTGCATTGGTCGCGCATATCAGCCTGATATCCACAGGGATAGCTTTCGTGTCACCGACTCTCGTGATACATCTGTTCTGGATGGCACGCAGAAGTTTGGCCTGGGACTGCATCGGGATATTGGCGATTTCATCCAGGAAGAGTGTCCCTCCGTCAGCCTGCTCGAACTTGCCGGCATGGTCGGATTTCGCATCCGTGAACGCTCCCTTCACGTGGCCGAAAAGTTCACTTTCGAAAAGCGTTTCCGTGATGGCGCCGGCGTCCACGCAGACCATTGGCTTGTCCGCCCGTCCGGAAAGTCTGTGGATTTCGTGCGCGAGAACATCCTTGCCGGTGCCGTTTTCGCCGGTAATGAGCACAGTGGCATCTGTCGGGGCGATGCGTTCCACGTCATGCCTGAGCTGCTGCATCCCTGAACTCCAGAGCATCTGCGGCCCCTCATTGACAGAGACGCCTTTTTTAGGCTTGGATTTCCTGTCCCTGATTCCTGTCAATGTCTCGAGCAGCCGGGCGTTGTCCCACGGCTTGACGACAAAATCTGCCGCACCCCGTTTCATTCCTTCCACTGCCAATGATATGTCTGCGTAAGCGGTAAACAGCACCACGGGCATCTCAGGCCATCTTTTCTTGATTTCAGACAGCCAGAACAGCCCCTCGTTTCCGGAATTGATATCCGCCTTGAAATTCATGTCCAGCAGAATCACGTCTGGCATCGTCTGTTCGACGGTGCTTGTCAGCGATGTCGGGGACGAAAGTGTCAGAACCTGCGTAAAACAGCCTCCAAGCAGGATTTTCAAGGCATCCCGTATGCCCTTGTTGTCATCTACGACAAGTATCTTTCCACTTTTCATTGTCAATGTCTTTTATCGTCAAGGCCCCTCTCCGGAAGCCGATTACAAAAATACATTTTTTTGCGAACAATCAGCGCAATCATAAAAAGCTGCGCCATCCTTTCGCAAGTGTGACGCAGCTGACAGCCCTGTAGGTCTTTACATCTATTATGTATTATGTTAAACTAATCATTCACGTTTCGCAGATTATCCATCTGCTGAGTTTTTTCTCGAACCTGAGAGCTGCCACTTGTTTGAAGGCTGTAAGCCCAACGCACTTTTTTATTTGCACGTTACCCTCACCCTAAATCCCTCCCCTCGGGGAAGGGACTTACCGTCGCCCTCGCGGGCTTTAACAGCGGTGTTTCGCAAGAGCGAAACTTAAACTAATCGTTCTTAATCGAATCTACAGGGTTGGAAGTGGCGGCATCCAGGCTGCGGAGCGTAACGATCAGCATTGTGACAGCCATCACGATAAGCAGGGACAATGCGAATACCCACCAGTGGATCGGCGTGTGATATGCGAAGCCCGCGAAATATCTGCTGATGACCCACCAGCTGAGCGGCGTAGCAATTACGAAGCTTGCCAGCACAATGCGTATATACTTGGCATTGAACATCTTGAGAATGTCGCCTACGCTTCCGCCCATCACTCTCCTGACAGCAATTTCACGACTTCTGTGCTGGGTGTCGAAAAGCACCAGACCGAAGACTCCCATCAGGGAAATGATGATGGCAACCAGCGTAAATATGCTGATAAGCGTGGACAATCTGCTTTCCTGCCTGTACTGGGCCCCGAGCTCCTTGTCGAAGAAATCTAAGCTATACAGCTCGTCATCAGCATAAGGCACCATCTCTTTCACGGTCGCAAGCACGAACTTGATGACAGACTGGACATCAGCACCCGGCGCAGTCCTTATATAGACCTGATGAAGGCCGTCACGCCATCTGTGTTTACCGAACACATAGAAGGCAAAATCGTCGCGACCATATTGCAAAGGCTTGAAATTAAAGTCCTTACAGATACCGGCAGTCACAGTCCCGTCCACATGTCCAGGCGCAGGAGTAATGAAGTCCACGTCAAAGTCTTTCTTCGCCTGCTCGTTGAAGATCATCACTCCGCCTTCAGACATCTCATCCGATTTCATGAAATCCCTGCCGTCCACGATATCTATCCCCATGAATTTCAGAAAATTGTACGCCACAGGGTAACATTGGAAATAAATAGTCTTTCCCTTATAGTCACGTCCCCAGCCCATTCTTGAAGTGCTGACAATACTTCCGTCGGCCCACGTAATGTCCTGAATCTGAGGATTGCTGCGCAACTTGTCTTCGAAAGCTTCATTTTGCGAACCGTACCAGCAGACATCATAAGGAATGTAACCGCTGAGGAGGCAGGACTTGTTGAAGCCCATGTCGTAGTTCATCAGGTAAGTATGCTGCATCTTGATGAACATGGCGCAGATAATCAACGACATTGATATGACGAACTGGAAGCCGATGAGCGCCGTGCGGAGCCTGCGTCCCGAAACTGACCCGCTGAAGGAGCCTTTCAGCACCAATGCCGGCTGGAACGACGTGATGTAGAATGCCGGATAGATGCTTCCGAGGACCGCCGTCAGGACAGCAGCGCCGACCGTCATCGCCAGCACGGGAACATTGTCCCCGAAAACAGCCGAAGAGGTAAGAATACTTGCGACACTGGTGCGAAGAAGCAGGATGACGATGATCGCGGCCAATGCCAATGCTATGGCGACAAGACCTACCGATTCGAATATGAAGTTGAATATCAATGATGTACGCGATACACCAAAAATCTTGTAGGTATTCACGGACCTCAATCTTGCAGGGACAAGCGCAAAGAAGAAATTGATGAAATTTATCAATGCGATGAGGATGATGAGCACCGCCACCGCTAGTAATGTCATGTCCGTAGTGAGATTTCCGGTGCGTCCCGGCTTGCCGTCAAGTTCTTTCGTATAAAAGAGTTCAGACAGAGGTATCAGTTTGACATTGAATTTATTATTGATTTCATCAATGTCTTCGTCAGAGAGTGTCTCACCCGCGCCATCATACAGTTTCTTGAAGAAATCGAGAAGTATAGACTTCGATTCCTTCTCAAATTCTTCCTTCTGGGAAGCATTTTGGAGTTTCACGCAATAATCGAAAGACCACTCACTGCCATTGTCTATACAAGAATCATTAAGGTCATAAACGGCATAGACCGTACCCAGGTCGCTGTTCTGAGGGAAGTCCTTGTATATGGAAACTATCTCTCTCGCACCTTTTTCACCCTGAGGGTCACTCCATGAGATGCTGTCTCCGATTTTAAGTTCATATTTCTTGGCAGAAGACTCTGATATGGCGATGGTTGCAGGCTTGGAAAGTTCATCAAGTGAGCCCTCCACTGCCTCGAAATTCAAGGCTCTCAGTCCGCCTGCAGAATACTGCATACGTTCCAGATGCATCTTGACCGGGACATCATTCCGTCTCGTGTAGCAGACTTCACCGCTTTCATAAGCATACATGCCGAAAACCCCTCCGCCTTCAGACATGGAAGAGCCTGAGACAAGTGCTTCTCCCAACGGCCTGCTTATGAAGATACTGAACTTTCCCTCATTATATTGCGAAGGGACGGACAACACGAATGTCCGGTCCGCATCCTTAAGCGACTTGTTCTAGCCAAGGTTGAAGCAGACCTGCGTCATTATCACGTAGAAGGCAGCGAATGCCACAGCCATTCCTATGATATTCAGCAGGCTGGATACCTTGTACCGCTTGAGGGTGTTCAGAAAATTATTGAAAATATATCTCATTACAATTCATTCTTGACATCACTTACGATATGGCCGTCGAACAGGTCGATGGTGCGTTGTGCCATAGCCGCATCCTTCTGTGAGTGGGTAACCATCACGATGGTCGTGCCCTCCCTGTTCAGTTCGCAGAGCAGGTCCATGACTTCCTTGCCGTTCTTGGAGTCGAGGTTTCCGGTAGGCTCATCGGCAAGAATCAGTTTAGGGTTTGCGACTACCGCACGTGCAATCGCAACACGCTGCTGCTGACCTCCTGAGAGCTGCTGAGGGAAATGCTTTGCCCTGTGGCTGATGTTCATGCGCGCCATCACTGCCTCCACCTTCTCCTTGCGCTCAGCCGCGCTGAAATCCATATATCTGAGTGGAAGTTCAATGTTTTCGAACACATTGAGTTCATCGATCAGGTTAAAGCTCTGGAAGACGAAGCCGATGTTTCCTTTGCGGAACTTGGTACGGTCCTTTTCCTTCAGCTGCGCAACTTCCTGTCCCAGAAGCTGGTAACTGCCGGAAGTCGGGTTGTCCAGAAGGCCGAGGATATTCAGGAGCGTGGATTTTCCGCATCCTGAAGGGCCCATGATGGAGACGAATTCTCCGTCCTTGATTTCGAATGATACATTGTCGAGTGCAACTGTCTCGATTTCCTCAGTCCTGAAGACTTTGCAAATGTTTGTAATCTTGATCATGATATATGTATGTTTTATTTGTTCTGTTATGCTCCGTTTTATTCTGTCTTTATGCTGTCAGCCGGATTTGTTCCCGCTGTGCGTATTACGTAAATGTCTGATATGATGGCAACTATAGCCAGCACTGCTGCTATGGAGCCTACGAAAATCCACCAAGGGAGCCCCGCCTGAAGGCTGAAGTTCTGTTCCCAACGCCCTGCGACAATGTAGGCGAGCACTGCTCCGACTGCCACGGACGGCAGGGCCACTGCCATGACATCGCGCAGAAACATTGACCTGATCTGGGAGAACTGGGCGCCGTTTACGCGACGGACCGCGATTTCCTTGCTGCGGCGACGGACTTCGTCAATCGTGTAGCCGATGAGGCCGATCAGCGCGATAAAGAGCGTCACAATGCCTCCTGCGAGGATGGAGTTTCTCGTATTGAGGGTGTCCACGAAATTCGAGGCGGCGAGCTCATTGCACGGATATATTCTATACCATTGCCCGTCCAGAATTTTTCCTGTAATTTCATCGGTTTTCTTAAGCTCTTCCGGGGACATCTTATGATATTTCACGAATATGTAATGGAACATTCCCGCATATTTCTCTGAGTCACAATAGAATATACCCATCGGACGCCCGCCGAAATCGGCTTCTGCCACGGAAAAGCCACCTGTATGGAGATCATCGATGATACCGCATATCCTGACTGGAGCACTGTCATGTGAGGTAACCATCACTTCGCGTCCGAGGACATCGTCCCAGCCGGCAGTGTTCTTCATCATTTTCACGAAGTTCCTGTCCACAATCATTTCCGCATCGCTGTTGAGAGTCGGATCGAAATTGCTTCCGTCCTGAATCTTGATGCCGAAGACATTGAAATAATGTTCATCCACATAAAATGCGTCACGGATGTTGAACAGCTGACGGTCTTCGCCGGGAATGCTCACATTGTCACCGCTATAGCCTGTGAAAGGATTCTGATATGCAAAACTTGCGTCTTCCACTCCGGAAAGGGAACGGACCTCGCTCATCAGTGTATTCTTCTGGGACTGAGTCGCTTCCGGCATGGCTATCATCGCCACGTCATCATATTTGAACCCACGGTCCGCGTTCATCATCTTGTCATATTGCAAGTTGATCACGCTCATGACCACAGCCAGGAAAACGACTGCCGCAAATTCCACCGCGAGGAGTCCGAGCTTCCACATGCGCTTGCCGGCGCGATAATTCCTGAATGCCGCAGCCACCGGAATCCGGTTGAAGAAGAATGCGGGAAGGAGGCTGTTCAGTGCCAGGAGCACGACTATTATTGTCAATGCCAATGCGAGCGGTCGTCCGGTGAAGAGTGCAATGACATTGACACCGAGGATGGTCTCTATCATTGACCTGAACGCAAAGATGAGGATTGCGGCGACGGCGGCTGCGATTGCGGTGTGCACGAGCGCCTCTGCGAACATCATTCCGAAGATGTCTTTTGCGCTGCTGCCAAGGCATTTGCGGAGAGCCATTTCGCGTGCACGGATTGCGGCGGACGACAGCACGATCAGGAGGTAATTCAGCATTGACGTGAGCAGAAGCGCGAAGGCTACGAAGGCCAGCACGAGTGTCATATTCCGCTGAGTTTCATCTTCTTCATGGAATTTCACGAATGGCTTTATCGGAAATTTCATTTCATATCCGGCTGCACGCAACTCGTCCATCGGCATGTGCTTGTCCATGAAGCCGTGGAGTCCGTTTTCGATTTCGCTCGGGTCAATGCCTTTCTTCAGTTTTATGAATCCTTTGTAGCAGTCGTTGCCTACCATGTTTTCCGAGCCGTCGTATATGAAATGCCCGATGCTCGGCATGGAGACTATCATGTCCAGCCTGTAGGATGAGTTCAGCGGGAATTCTTCATAGACGCCGCCGACCGTGAGTTCGTATTTCCGGGTATCTCCGGCAATCGTGAATTTCTGTCCGAGAACGGCTGCCGCGGCCGCCTTCTCGTCCATTTTCTTGCCCGAGGTCAATGCTGCTGCCATCTTGGTCGCCAACTTGGATGAGATTACCACATCTGATTCAATGCCAAGGGGTTCGATGAGGTTGCCTGCAAGGCACTTCCGGTCAAAGACTTTGAAAAATGACGTATCGCCAAGACATGTCAGCCCGACATCCACGCGTTTGTCCGATTCTGACATTACCATGGAGGCGGTCTCGAATATATACGTGAATCTGGTGGCCTCCTCTATCTGCGGGAAGTATTCCTTCATTTTCGGGACGACTCCTCCCGCGACTTGAGGATATACCTTGTAACTCCCGTTGAGTTCTATGGCTTCGTTCAGATAATATATCCTGTCTGCATCCTTGTAGAAGTCGTCGAATGTCTTTTCGAAGCAGACCTTGGATGCCAGCACGAGACCTACTGCAAGGCCGACTCCCAATGTCATGACTTTCAGGACGTTCCTGCGTCCTTTCATCGGCAATGTCCTGACTGCCGCATGTATGTAACTGAAAATGTTCATCTGTTCTGTCCCGGAGATTCCATCAATGCCAATCGGCCGATCCCATCGGCATGGACATATCTTTCATCCGGTCAGATCCTCAAGTTGCCACTCCCGTGCCAGTGTCTGTAACTTCTTGTCTTTCCGAGTATTATGCGCACTCACTCTTTCAGACGCTGTAAAAAAACTTTACATTTCTGTAAATTTACTTTACATCGGAGATGTGCTCGCTTCGCTCTTCCAGGTCATCTGGCTTACGCCCGGGCGGGACGGAGGATTGCGCCGGTCCTCCCCACTAGCGCGGGTCCCCTCCCTTTTCGGGAGCCAATGCCGGCTCCACCCTCCGTCCCCGTCCGGGCGTACATCATTCATGGGAAAAACGTGGCGTGAAAACGCAGGCTTTTTTTGCTACGTTTCCACGCCCAGTCTTATAACTCATTAATAATCAACGCTCCCAGAAACGAAGCATGGCCGCATCCCGACTCACACTATATTCGCGCTGACTTTAAGACGGGTTACGATGTTCTCGGTGACACTTCTTTAGTTCTGTCAGTGAAATATCCGCCGGCAAAAGCTGTTCCGTATTTGAAAGGATTGTCAATATTTTTATAATATCTATTTGTATATCAAATACTTACCTATATACGAAATTATTCGTTACGAAATTATTCGTTACGAAATTATTCGTAAAAATTTTACTAAGATTTTCGTAAATGTAATAATAAATCGGCGTCTTTCAAAATTAAATAAAAATATCCAGGGCAACCGCATCAAATTTTAGCGTCGTTTCTTGATGCATCCTCTTTGAACGTAACATCCAGCATCCAATGCAGGTTGTTCTCAATAGTCCAGTGTCCTCGTGCCAACATATTGTAGTACGCAGCTTTGGGATAGTCCTCGTCGTTTATGTAATACCTTTTCGTTACAGCCGTGCGGTTTCCGTAGTCCACTGTGGATGTTATTTCGACAATGGTCTTCAGCCCGTTCCATCTGGTTCGGATTTTCCTCATCCTCGACAGCGTCTGCGGGCAGGATCCTGCATTCCCGCGTCTCGATGCGCCCATGACCGCATTCCATCTGGGATGCGTAGTCTGACGATTTGTTGAAGATAAAAGCATCCTCTACGGCTGGAGCGTTTGCCACGGGTAAATTCCGGTAATTTCTGAACTAATGAGCAACCAGACGAGCCTGTGAATATCCACATAACAAACTGACATCCAATCGATTATGTCATTTTAAAGCGGGATGTAAATATGCTCATCCCCCTGTTTTTTTATGGGAGTGAGCATATTGAGAAACAGGTTTAAATATATATAATAACTTATACCTCAATAAGTTACAAGAGCTTTTACCGTATTGGCGACATGCTCATTGGTTCGATAAAACCATTGCACCTTACCTGAAATGTTTTTTGTTTGCGCGTAGGAGCGAAAAATCATTCTCGTGTACAGAAATTCCATTTCAATCAACATAAGAAAGCCGCAAAAGCCAGTCAGCGGCAAGAGCCCACTTATCTTAATCCCCCTAACCTTTTTATTTTATTGGGACTCTGTCCCAAACCCTGACACTCCGTGCGGCCTTTGCGTCCTCC
>ENA-ORTB01002658-ORTB01002658.1-human-gut-metagenome-genome-assembly--contig:-NODE-2658-length-15984-cov-6.014125_pt1 | contig 15984 bp, 10 predicted proteins | sample MGYA00241905_ERZ509174 | MGnify/ENA primary metagenome ERZ509174 (study PRJEB26280, sample SAMEA2338851) | human gut metagenome | biome: human gut; feature: human-associated habitat; material: faeces... | reverse complement strand
AGCTATGTAGTTCCGAAGCGGAATTGATAGCAAACGCAACGGCTAAACCAATTGCGATCAAAGCCATAAGCGCAGCCAAGGCAATTAGCCAAGCCATCCCCTTCTTGGCCTTGAGGGTTTCATCGGTTGCAAACACTAGTCCTCCTTGGGGCTAACCATGCATAACAGCAAAATAAACAATGAAGGCAACCAAGCACACAACCACTACCGCAAAGATAATGCGCTGCATCCCAGCCATGGGAACGGGGCCCTCCAGATCATCGCGGCCGTCATAGCTGTCGGTTTCAGCGGGTTCCTTTAAAGCCCCATCGGACGAGACGGATTCACCCGAGCCAACAGTATTCAGCAAAGAAAACCCTTCCTCAGAAGAAGACGCCAAATCACTCCGCCGCGGCTTTCCATCTAGCTGGGAAGAAGCATCCTGGGGATCGGAAGAGATGCCTCGATGCACGCCATGGGCATCAACGCGCACAACCTCTTCCTCAGGTGCAACATCAACAGAAATCAGCGAATATGTTTCTTTTTTCTTCGCCATGACAAGCCCTATTTCATGAAAACGGCCATTGCGCTAGACAAAACGTCAGCGAGACATTCCGCCTCAGATGCACTTTCTCCAACAGTGAACAGATACACCTTCACTTTAGGCTCAGTGCCGCTGGGGCGGACGATAACTTTGTTGCCCTTTTCAAGATCAAATTCGAGCACATTTGCAGAAGGCAAACCGCCAACACCTTGTTGGTAATCGAGGAACTGCTCAACCTTATACCCTGCAATTTCAGAAAGTGGCTGGCTTCGGAAACCGGTCATGATAGAAGCCATGGTCTTGGCACCAGCAGAACCCTCGAATGCATAAGAAACGGTTCGGTTGTGGTGGAAGCCAAACTCGCGATAGATATCCTGCATTGCCTGGTAGAGGTTCTTGCCCAACGTACGGTAATAACGTGCCATTTGGCAAATAAGCATAGAGGCAACCACAGCATCTTTATCACGTGCATGAGTGCCAGCAAGATAGCCATAGCTTTCTTCGAACCCGAAAACAAAACGTTCTTTTTCGTCCTGCTGCTCAAGATCGGCGATTACGCCGCCAATATACTTGAACCCAGTAAGCACGCGACGCATATCAACGCCATATTTAGCGGCTACAGGGTCTACCAGACTCGTAGATACAATAGTGGTAACCGCCACAGGATGCTCGGGCAGCGTTCCATTTTCCTTACGCATGCGGCAAATAAAATCAAGAAGCAGCACACCTACCTCATTGCCAGAAAGAAGTTGGTAATCGTCGCCATCTTTCACCGCAATGCCAACACGGTCTGCATCGGGATCGGTTGCCAGAACGATGTCCGCATCCTTCTCCTTGGCCAGACGCAGTGCGTATGTAAATGCCTTGGGATCCTCAGGGTTCGGGTAATCCAGTGTGGTGAAGTTTGGATCCGGATTCTCCTGTTCGGGAACTACATAGACGTGCTTAAATCCCAGCTCGGACAGGATACGTCTTACCGGCTTGTTACCGGTACCGCATAACGGAGTATATACGATCTTGATGTCATCAGCCATTTCCTGAATAACATCGGGATGAATGATCTGCTTCTTCAGCTCAGCCATGTACTTGTCATCGATCTCTTTACCGATCACCTGATAGAGGCCTGCTTTTTCCGCATCTTCTCTGCTCATGGTCTTCACGGTATGATAATCCTTGATGGCCTGTACTTCGGTGATGATGTCCTTATCGATAGGAGCGGTTACCTGTGCGCCGTCCTCCCAGTATACTTTGTAGCCGTTGTACTCAGGAGGGTTGTGGCTTGCAGTCACTACGATACCTGCGGTACATCCCAGCGTACGAAGGGCAAAGGACAGTTCCGGGGTAGGTCTTAAAGATTCAAAAATGTATGCCTTGATGCCATTGGCTGCCAGACATCTTGCTGCCTCATCGGAAAACTCGGGAGACATGCGGCGGGAGTCAAATGCGATAGCCACACCCTTGCTCTGGGTGCCGCGCTTAATGATATAATTAGCAAGACCCTGAGTTGCCTTACGAACGGTATATACGTTCATGCGGTTGGTTCCTGCACCGATCACGCCACGTAAACCGCCGGTACCGAATTCCAGTTCCTTGTAAAAACGATCTTCCACTTCTGCCTCGTTGTTGCGGATTGCCAGAAGTTCATCCTTGGTCTTCTGGTCAAAATAATCATCATTCAACCAGAAATTCAGTTCGTCCATATAACTCATTTTCCTATCCTCCTGTTTTATCGCTATCTTTATCTTTCTTCAGTAAACGCTCTCCGCCATTATTCTACCATAGATTACCTTTACTGAAAAGAGCAATTTAACGTCCGCTAACCGGATCTCTCAGCGCGTAGTCACTGCGATCCAGAGAGAAATTCGGGTTGTAATAGGGGTCTCCTGCTTCCAGCTCTGCCTTCCATTTTTCACGGAAATGCTCGGATTCTTTGTTGTAACGCTCCGCCTTCTCTCCCTGATCATCCAGACCTCTGGAAATAGATTCATAATGATACAGTTCCGCAAAAGGGGTCCATACATTCAGCAGTCCCAGTTTGCGCAGTTTCAGGCAGAAATCCACGTCATTCAGAGAGATCACAAAGCTCTCGTCCAGTCCTCCCACCTGCTCATACAGACTCTTTTTCACCAACAGACATGCTCCGGTCACTGCCGTGGCATTCTGGGTATAACACAGGCGTCCCATGTAGCCGAGGTTCTGTACCGGAATACGATAATGGGTATGTCCTGCGGTGCGATGTGCCCCCAGTCCGATGACTACACCGGCATGCTGGATCGTCTTGTCCGCATAATACAGCTTTGCACCTACGGCACCCACATCTTCCCGCTGTGCATACATCAGCATCTCTTCCGTCCAGTTGGCAGTGATCACTTCCGTATCATTGTTCAGCAAAAGGATATAATCTCCGGTGGCATAGGATACTCCCAGATTATTTACAGCAGAATAATTAAAGTCACCATGATAGGTCACCACAGAGATCCGGCCGTCCTCGCTGTGCAGAATCCCGCCGTCATGACCGCAGACGGTATGCAGCTTGCATCTCTCTGCGTAGGAATCATTGCCGGACAATCCCAGCAGCTGGGAATAGTAATCCCGGATTTCCGGTGTGGTGCTGTTGTTCTCCACCACGATGATCTCGTAGTTGCTCCAGGTGCTGTTCTTCTGAATAGAAGTAATACATCTCTTCAGATCTTCCACGTGATCCTTGTTGGCGATCACGATGGAGATCTTCGGATCTCCCAGAATCTGATAGCGGATCCGGAAAATTGTGGCACAGGCTCTGGTACTGGTGATCTGAAAATGTTTGAATCCATGCTTTTTCAGATGATCCGCCACGGCACCCTTTGCCGCCTCGATGGCATAGGGCTTTGCGTCAATACTGGCGGCGGTACTGCCCGCATGGCTTCTCCAGTAATACATCAGTCTGGGCACATGTACGATCTTTTGTGCTCTGTCCGTCAGACGCAGGATCATATCGTGGTCCTGCGCACCGTCAAAAGCCGTACGGAACAGTTCCTCGCCTTCCAGAAGTTTTCTGGAAAAGACGCTGAAATGACAGATATAATTGTTGGCCCGCAGATTATCCGGTGCATAATCCGGCTTAAAATGCATGGTCAGCATTTTATTAATATTGTCCTCCTGGAAGGTGGTCTCATCACAGTACAGATAATCCGCACCCTGTTCATTGATTTCCTTGACATAGGCATACAATACGGAAGGATGCAGAATGTCATCCTGATCGAACAGTCCGATATAGTCTCCGGTGGCCAGCTTGTAACACTCATTGGTGTTGTAGGAAATACCTCCGTTATGGTCCAGGTGCTTATATACAATACGGCCATCTGATTTCGCCGCGTACTCCTTGCAGAGTTCTTCGATGTAAGCATGTTCCGCATCGGAACCGTCCGCCAGACACAGTTCCCAGTTCTGATAGGTCTGGTTCATGACGCAGTCCAGCATCTGTATCTGGAACTCTCTCTTGTTATTCCACAACGGCACGAGAATACTGATCTTCGGCATATAGGGGAATACCGTTTCTTCCTCTTTCTTCCTCTGCTCCGCATCGGGAAAGCTTCCGGTACCGTAGGATTCCATCAGGCTCTTCTGGTGACTCTTGTTACGGATCTTCCGCAGAATATCTTTGGGACCACCGCAATGAGACAGCCGTTCCTTCTGTCTCTGGGCAAAATGGATCACACTTCTGGCAGGTCCTGTAGCCTTCCAGAATTTATTTTTCTTGATTCGGTCCAGTTTGAACTGCAGATCTTCCTTCTCCGATTCCAGTACTACGATCTTGTCCGCCAGATCCGCACATTTTTCATGCTCTCTCTCGTAGGCTTCCTTATAATTGATCTCGGTGTTGCTCTCTGACATATGTCTCCTCCGTGATACTTTCACCGCATTTTAGCGGATCATGCATCTGTTTTATTCTTTTGCTGCCGGAAGCTCTACGGTCAGATATTTTCCCGTAGTATTCCAAAGTTTCAGCTTGCTGACACGATTCACCACAAGAACAGCGATCGTATAGTTTCCCGCCGGCAGTTGTTCTCCTTCTCTGAGGACACAAAAGCCGCCCAATGCCACATTTTTCTGATCCGGAAGATTTTCCTCCAGTTCCTGTCGGTAGGCAGGCATCAACTGCATGGACCACACATCCTGTCCTTCTGTTTCCCCACAGGGAATCAGCAACAGATGTTTTTCATAGCAGGCATTATCGTCTCCCAGAATTACACTGTATCCCTGGATCCGCTCCGGTCCCGCTGTCTCTACTCTGGCCATCAGGCAGTTATCCCTGCGGATCTTCTGTAATTCCTCTCCGCCAGGAAGTCCCCTTTTCCAGAAAGGCTCCTGTAAAACATTCCGATCTGTCAGATATGCCGGAACCACACGGCTGTCCAGTCCCTCCCGGTTCAGCCCCTTCGGGTAAAAAGGATCCTCTCCCCGGAACTGTGGATGCATCTGGTAGAGCAGTTCTCTCTCCTGTACCAGACGCTGCATTTTCTCAGGACTTTCATCGCTTCCCCGGCTGAGAGATTCATGGTGATATGCAAAGCGGTCGTTCCACACCACATTGTAGTATCCCATTTCCAGAAGCCGGAAGCCCAGTTCCACATCATTATAGGCTACCCGCAACACTTCCCGGAATCCTCCGGCCTCCCGGAACACCTCTGTCCGGATCAGGAGACAGGCTCCCGTCACGGCCACACAATCCTGTGTAAAACGGTTCCGTCCAAAATAGTAGCTTCTGTCATCCTCCATAAACTGTAGCTTATGCACCGGTCCCACCGGCAGATTGACAATGCCGTCATGCTGGATCTTCACGGAATCCGGATAATAAAGTTTCAGTCCCACACTGCCCACATAAGGCTGCAAGGCTCTGGACACCATTTTATCCAGCCAGTCATTCTCACATAATTCAATATCATCATTTAAGAACAGCAGCAGCTTGCCATCTGCCAGTTCTGCGCCACGATTACACATGGTGGAAAAATTGAACTCCGCAGGCTCATATACATACCGGATCGGTGTTCCGGCTGTCCGGATTTCTTCCACCAGCTGTTCTGTTTTTTTCCTGTTTTCCTCGTTACTTCCGTTATCTATCAGCAGGATTTCCACTGGGACACTGCCCTCCGGGCGTTGCGTCAGCGACCGCAGACATTTTCCCAGTACGGAAGGATTATCTTTGGAAGGAATGATCACAGAGACCCTAAGCTCTCTGGCGAACAGTTCTCTGGCTTCCTCTGCCGCTTTGGCCGCCAGTTCCACGGACAGTTTTGCGGATTCCGCTGCCGTCCGGTACTCTTCCCAGGGGTTCTGCTCATCTTCCGCTTTCTCCCGGCTGGTTTCTGCCGGTCCCTGCAGTCCGATTCCCGCAGTACCAAAAGTGCCGTGAAACAGCACTTCTTCCAGATGTCCAATGGTATGACAGCCTCTCTCAAATCCACCGGCCGCCAGAAACAGCCGGTCCATCAGGGGACGGATCTCTTCCGCTTTCGAAAATACTATTTCCCTGCCGGTGCTCTCTCCTTCTGTCACAGCCCCGGGCTCCCCCAGTTTCTGCAACAGTCTGCTCCGCACTGCCACGACGCTTCCCACATAGAAGAAAGCCCGATAGGTATCCGGAGCCCAGCAAGGCTTGAACCAGGGGATCACACGCTCTCCGTTCTCTGACAGCAGATCTTCATCTCCATAGACGATCTCTGCCTCCGGATGCTTCACAAAATACGCATTGATCCGCTCCACAGCATTTTCCGCCAGCTGTCCTTTCTGCTGCCTGTAGATCACGAATCCCGCAAGACCGGCTCTTTCCCCGATCTCTGTGACCACTGTTTCCGCAATCTTTTTTTCCTGCTCCGCAGCCCATTGCGCGTAGGTCACCCGCAGCTTTGCCAGTTCTGCTTCATACTTTTTATCCTGTTGTCTGACAAGCATCTGCTTTACTGACGTCCGAATGCTCAAGTTTCCTGTCTCCTTAGAAAAATTTTTTCACCGCTCCCGCCATGTCACTTGCCACAGCAAGGGGAATCTGCACGATCTCCATTTTCACAGTCAGGATGTTCTCTGCCTTTCTGTCCAATGCATCCACCCGGATCGTCAGATTCGGATCCTCCGTGGGAAATACCACGCTGGGATGCTCCGCACCGTCTGCGGACTTTAAGATTTTTCCATTGGTGGTAACGATCTTTTTGTCCTGCACAGGAACCGGCTGTCCGTTCATGGTAAGCTCCCGGATTTTACACACGCAGGCGCACATGGCCGGATCCAGCCGTAAATAATGGACATTTCCATCGAAATTCACCGTAAATTCCGCCTGTTTTTCCTCTGCATAGACGTTCTCCGGAAAATAAGAATTTTCTTCGGAAAATCCCTGTCCCTTGTCCTCATAGATCTGTACCCTGAGTTCTCCCTCCGTCTGACGAAACCGTCCGATCCATTCCGTGGGCTTATAAATTTCGCCGCCTAAGAGATTGCGGATCTCACCCATGGACAATTTCTGTCCGGTCACATATTTCTGAAATTCCATCTCCTGCTCTCTGTACTGTCTGGCTTCGTTTTCCGTGATGCCCAGACGATCCAGAATACGATCCAGTTCCAGTGCATTACGTCTTTCATCTTCCAGTACATAACAGTATACAGCCCGGAAGGCCAGAGCTCTGGTCTCTATGGGACGGTCAAAAGTCCATTCATAATCAATCAGTGTCCAGTGGTCACCATCCACCAGAATATTGGCAAAAATCAGATCAAAGTCCGCCACCGGCACATCCTCCCCGTAGCCCACTCTCTCCAGATATTCTGCAAACAGGTTGTGAAATCCCTCCACATCCTGTCTGTCCAGGCATTTGTCCATCAGTTCCGACAACGGTCTGCCCGGCACGAACTCAAATTCCGCATAAGGTATGCCGTTCTCTTCTCCCAGATGGCAGACATTGACATCCAGACTGCTTCCCGCATACCGTTCCTTCAATTTTTCATAAGCCTCCGGCATATGACGCACATGGGCTTCCGCTTCTTTTGTCAGCGGATATTTTCGGACCGTCTTACAGCCTTCCTTGTCCCGCAGGATCTCGGTGCGGATCCGGAAGCTTTCCGCACGGTCATTGGAATATCTGGCATATTTCAGATCCAGAGGTGCTCCGATCACCGCCATATAGGAATTGGAAAAAACGGAAAACAATCCTTCCTCCACAATTCCGTCAAAAGCACTCTTCTCATCGAACAACAGCATTCTGTCCCGGTCAAAATTCCGCAGATTGTTGGACAGCTCTCCACGTCCTGGAAGATAAGCATCGGAATAGACTGTGGTCATAAATTTATAATCAGGATACGGATAATAAAAACTGCGTTCTCCCACACCGCAGGCATCGAAAATGCGCTCCAGCTTTTTCCTGGAAAACGTGCGTACCACACCGCCCTCCGGATAATTTTCAATGCCGGAAAACCAGCTGCCCAGATGATCTTCCTTGCATCCGGCAAAATATTTCAATCCGTATTTGTTCTCAATGGCAATCACGATCCTGCCGTCCGGTGCCAGATGCTTCTGCAGGATCTTAAGGAAATCCTCGTAAGGCGTCTTGCCGCCTATGTAAGCCTGTCCGTACTCAAAAACACCGATCAGACAGATATAGTCATAGTCTGCTGGAAGTTCCGGTTCCACATCCGTGAAATTGCCCACATGGATCGTCACATTTTCACATTCGCTGTGGCGGTAGGCGTTGATCAGGCTGCGCTTCTTCGAAAGATCCACACAGGTCACTTCCCCGGCTTTTCTTGCCAGTGCACCCGTGATGGCTCCGCATCCGCTGCCCACTTCCAGCACTTTCTCTGTTTTCTGTATGGGAAGGAAATCCACGATATTTTCCCGGAGAGCAGACAAATGATACAGGATCGGCCAGCTCTTTCGCTCCGCAATGATCCTGTCATATTCCACCGTACTGTATTTTTTTACAATGTCTAAGATCTCGTCCTCCACACTGCCGTCGCAATAATAATCCTCGCCGGGATATTTATCCAGATTCAGTGTGATCTTCCCGATGGTCTCTGTCATTCCTTACTTCTCCTCCGCATCCCATACTTTTGTTTCGGAATCCATATCATAATATCCTACGGTGTTCTTGTCCGATACTACCGTAATATTCAAGGCATCATACAGTCTGTGATATACCTCGAAGGTATCCTGATTGTAGCCGGTCACTCCCAGAGACAGCAGATACTCACCACCCTGTAAGTTCATCTTCTGGGTAAAAGTCACATTTTTCACCTCTCCCGGCTCCACGCTGTCCAGAAAAGCCTTTTCAATCATGGTATTTGTACCGGTGATCTCCACACCGATGACGTTTTTTACAGAAAAAGCAAAAATGGGGGCCGGAATATGATCCATAAAACGAACCCGCATATGGATGGTAAACATACTGCCCTTCAGGATCGCATTGGTGGGAACCCCTCTGTCATCCGTAATGTAAAATTCCTCAATCTGTGCCTGCTTCGTACCGTATTCCAGGGCATTGGGATTCTGCCCCTTGGCCTCCATGGAAGCCTGGAAAGCATCGGTCCCCTTCTCATCTGCTTTTTGGGCAGCTGCTCTCTGCAGGTCTTCATCATCCAGCAGACTGGCAGTCTCTTCTCCCACACTCTCCGGGCCGTCATACTGTCCCACCAATACCCTCTTGTAGGTGTCGATCATAGCCTTGGGACTGCCTTCGCCCAGGATATTTCCCTGATTCAACAGATATACACGGTCACAATATTTGCTGATACTGCTCAGATCATGACTGACGAACACAATGGTCTTGCCCATCTTCTTGAATTCTTCGAATTTATGATAACATTTTGCCTGGAAAAATACGTCACCGACACTCAGAGCCTCATCCACGATCAGGATCTCCGGCTCGATATTGATGGCCACCGCAAAGGCCAGCCGGACGAACATACCGCTGGAATAAGTCTTCACCGGCTGATAGACGTAATCTCCGATATCCGCAAAACTTAAGATCTCCGGAAGCTTTGCCTCGATCTCCTTCTCGGAAAATCCCATCATCGTCCCGTTCAGATACACATTTTCAATGCCGTTATATTCCATATTGAATCCGGCACCCAGCTCCAGCAGAGCGGAAATACGGCCATTTACCAGCACTCTTCCCGAAGTGGGATTCAATACACCGGTGATGATCTTCAGGATCGTGGATTTACCGGAACCGTTGGTACCGATAATACCAACCGTTTCTCCCTGATAGATCTTCATGTCCACACCCTTCAGGGCATAGTGAAGCTTATGCTTCGTCTTTTTTCCGAAGCCGAAAGCCTCCTTCATCCGATCTGAGGGCTTATCATATAGTTTATAGATCTTCTGGACATTATCGACTTCAATGGCCAGCTTTTTCTTTTCCTGCATCAATTTTAATCCTCGCTTATCAGCGTTACACTGTCTTTGTCATACCATATGGCCAGAGAACGGTTGGCCTCGTTATTTTCATCCTCCGAGAGGTCTCCCATGCACAAAAACCAGGGCTTGTAGTGATAAGGTTGCAGCTGTACATCATCCTCATCTCCCAATAGCTTATCCACCCGTTCCAGATATTCCTGATGGAAATTATACGCTTCTCCGGTATGCACATAGTAATAGGCCCCATAAGCCGAATAATGTCCTGCCTGATTGGGTGACACCTGAAAGATCATGATAAATTCCAGACCCATAATCGCATAAAACCACCACACTGCGGCTCCGTTCCAGTTCGCCAGCCATCTTGCCGCGCTGCCTGATGCCTTCTTCTGCAGTCTTTGCTGCAGCCAGCCACACCAGTATATTTCGTTCAGGAACAACAGCAATAAATATGTGATCTTCACCGCATTCAGAGTTCTGGACAATCCGGCATGTCCGAGGGAATACAGGCTTGGGGTGTAACCGGTGGCATACAGGCAGAAGGACCACAGAAGTACGACTCCCGGATACCGGAAACGATACTTCGTCTCCTTAAGTGCCTGCCAGATCAGGGGTAACAGCATCACCATTACCATAAGAACAATAGATCCCGTAAACTCTGGAAGATGTTTTACTCCTTCCAGAAAAGATCTGCCAATGGACTCCAGGGGACTGTATCCCCAGCCGACATAGCTGCGGGCCCGCACGGAATTGCCCGGTGCCGCTACATTCAGCCCAAATCCTATAATGTATACCAACGTAGCAGGCAACAGCCACAGTCCCTTTTTCCGGTGTTCCACTACCACACTTATAAACAGAATCGTCAACAGCGATAAGAGTCCCTGCAATGCCGTGACAAAATTACTTCCTGCCGTGATCATGGAAAGCAATACCGATGCCGTAAATAACAGCCCGGTGGCGGTTCTTCCTTCTGCTCTCTCCAGACAGATTGCCACAGACAACATCAACAATCCAAAGCCGTGCATTCCCACGTAATGAACTCCGCCGTTATACCAGTAGAAGCCACTCTGTGCGGAATAAATGAACATAAAGACTGCCGCTGTGATCACTGCCTGTACTGCCAGTCCGGTCCATTTTTCCATGTTCAATACTTTCCGCAGAATCACATGGGTAAATGTCATAGTACCCGCCAGCAATAGCAGCAGGATGAACACCGGCCCCAGAAAATAATACTGTTCTCCCCAGATTGCCGGCATCAATGTCATAAAGAAAATAGAGGAATAGGTTCCCTGCCACGCATACCACTGGGTTCTGGAACAATCCAGTGCCCCGGAGATGGCAGCCCATTTTGACTGTTCCTGCTCCATGGCAGCTCTGGCAAATCTTCCGAAATTGTAATCATCATAATACGGAACCGCATAGACTGTCAGCCGAAACAATGGAATCAGCGTTAACAACAACAGTCCACAGCATCCCACTGCCAGCAGGATCTTCCCCGGCTTCCATAACCAGAATTTTCTTAATTTTTCACGAGCACCCTTCAATTACTTTCACCCTTTCTGTTTTCCCCACAACAGTTTCGTAATGCAGCCCCTCCCCACAAGGTTCTTCATCTATAAAAGTTTTGCTATGCTCTGTTTTTTATAATACGATTTCTCCGTTCTTCGAACTCTCGAAATCGTAACAATCATTCGTATTATAGCACGTCTGCGAAATGTACCTTCAATCGTTTGAAAATAACGGCTCCCAACCCGAACAGTACTACCGTTACGATCCAGAAATACATGGTGGAAAAGAAATCCTGGAAAAACCATTCCTTCTCATAAATAGCACTTCGATAACCGTTTACAATATACACCAGCGGATTCAGCTTCAGAATCGTGATCCAATTGCCGGACAGGGAATCCAGATTCCACAAAATAGGAGTGGCCCACATGCCGATCTGCAATCCGATACTGATGATCTGAGACAGATCCCGGAAAAATACTACTACTGCACAAGTCGTATAGCTGAGTGCCAGTACAAAAATGAACAGGCAGAAGCTATAGTATACGATCTGTATCGTATATATGGTAGGATAATACCCGTAAATTGCTGCCACAATCAACAGCAGACACACAAAAAATACATGAATAAAGGTGGCTGCAATAATCTTGATGATAGGCAGGATACTGATCTTAAATACTACTTTTTTCACCAGATAGTTATATTCCAGCAGCGCATTGGTTCCATTGTTTAATGCCTCACTAAAATAGAACCAGGGTACAAGCCCAGCCGTCAGGAACAATACAAAGGGTACTTCCACACCCTCCCGCAGGGGAGTACTCGTATTACCCATGATCTTATCAAAAACAATGTAATACATAGCCACCGTGACCACCGGCTGTGCCATAGCCCATACCGCACCCAGATAAGATCCCGCATATCTTTTTTTGAAATCATTTTTGGCCAGTTTCCAGATCAGATGACGGTTCTGGAACAGCTCCACCGGCAGTCCGGTGAATTTATCATACCAGTGAATAAAAGCAAAGCATGCCGCCGCGATCACCACACAGGAAATGATCTTCTTGGCCAGTTCCTGACCCGGATCCGCCGCAGGTCCCGGATTCTTATGGAATACAATAAGTACTGCCATGATCACTGCCGTTGTCACAAACAGGGCAATGCCCGCTTTTTTACTTACCTTCATTCTCTTTTTCCTTCACGTACTGTTCCAGTGTGCCCCACTTGGTATCCTTCTCGGAAAGCGTCAGTTCCATACCTTCGGGAATCGGCCATTTCACACCGATATCCGGTGTATTGTAAGCAATACCGCCCTCATCATCGGGATGATAGAAATCCGTACATTTATAGCAGAATTCCGCATAATCCGACAGTACCAGAAAACCATGTGCAAAATTCTTCGGGATAAAGAACTGCTTCTTGTTCTCTTCAGACAAAAGCACTCCGTACCACTGGCCGAAAGTCCTGGAACCTTCCCGCAGATCCACTGCCACGTCATAGACTTCTCCGCGGATCACGCGCACCAGCTTGTCCTGAGGAAAATGTTTCTGGAAATGCAGTCCACGCAATACACCCTTCTTGGAAGCGGACTGATTGTCCTGTACGAACACCTCAGGAATTCCCGCAGCCTTGAAATCGTTATAATTGTAAGTCTCCATAAAATATCCTCTGGCATCTCCGAATACCGTAGGAGTAATGATCTTTAATCCTTCAATTTCACAGGTTTCTACTGTTATTTTACCCATTTTTTTCGTCCTCACTCTTTATTTTTATTGACTATTCGTAGGTGATATTCATGTCCACACGACCTTCGATGCCGTCCACTTTTCCCTTGGAGGTATACTGCCAGGTCTTATAATATCCCTGATATAACGGAACACTGCGATACTCTGCCAGCCAGATATGATAGTTTTCCAGTCTTGCTGTCTGCAGATTATTGTTGTACCAGTTACGGCTGGCATAGACACCCGCCGTGTATCCGGCATTTTCTATGGTCCTGCAGAACGCTTCACATACCAGTGTTCTGGTCTCCGCATCCAGACTGTCCGCACGGCCGTTACCGCCCGCACCTTCGGTATCGATAAATACCGGATAGTTCAGCCGGTAATCCCGGATCAGTTCGATCACCGCGGAAGCCTCTTCCACAGCTTCCTTCTCATCCACAGCCTGGGTGAAAAAGTATACGCCCACCGGAATTCCTGCGGCCTGTGCACCCTTCATGTTCGTCACGAACATGGGATCTTCCACCAGGCTTCCGGTTACCGAACCGCGGTATCCGGCACGGATAATGGCAAACTGCACTCCTGCATTTTCCACCTTATCCCAGTCGATCTCCTTGTTCCATTTGGAGACATCGATACCGACCTTTGCATTACCGGACGTGGTCTGCAGCTTCTGGATCTCTGTCTTGTCCGCATCTGCCAGAGCACCTGCCACGGCGCTGTCCTCGGCTTCTGCATCCACTTCATCCTCCGTCTTGATCAACAGGGAAATATCGTCAATGGCCAGATACTCCACTTTATCCTTGACGTGAACTCTTGTCTCACTGACCGGAACCTTATATCCCTCAATGGGAAGGAGCTCAATATAATAGTCTCCGGAATCCAGATCTCCAATGTAAATGATACCGTCCTGATCCAGATCCTTGTAATCTCCCAATCCGTCCAGTCGTACGTAGAAGCTCTCCCCGGTCACCGGACTTCCTTCGTTGTCCACGATCTGGATCCGCAGATCCTTTTCTATGGAGGTGGCTACCAGAGATAGACGGTTGCTGTTATCCTTTGCAGCTTCCAGAATTGGATTTACTTCCTGATCAAAAAACGTATTATCTTTTAAAAATGCCTTCAGATCATTGCCGATCTGACCATCCGGTGAGACCGTCTCTTCTGCCTGATCGCCATTTTCCGCCGGAGATGCACTGTCACCCGCTCCGGCATTCTGAGTGCCGGATGCCGGCGGTCCGGAAGCTGCCGTAAACTGCTCCCTGTTGACATACATGACCAGCAGTGCCACCAGCAGGATCACCGCCATGGAGGCCAGAATCGCCATTTTCCGCAGCTTAGAGTCCATTTGCTACCTCTACCAGATATTTTCCGTAGTTTGTCTTAAGCAGCGGCTCTGCCAGAGCAAGCAGCTGCTCTTTGTCAATGAATCCTCGCTTGAAAGCGATCTCTTCAATACAGGAAATGTACAGACCCTGTCTCTTCTGGAAAGCCGCCACAAAATCTGCCGCATCCAGAAGGGCATCATGATTGCCGGTATCCAGCCATGCAAAGCCTCTTCCCAGTGTCTCTACCTGTAAACTGCCTCTGTTCAGGTACTCGTTGTTGATGCTGGTGATCTCAATCTCTCCTCTTGCAGAGGGCTTTACATTCTTTGCGATCTCCACTACAGCATTGTCATAGAAATACAGTCCGGGAACCGCATAATTGCTCTTGGGATGCTCCGGCTTCTCCTCGATGGAAAGTGCCTTGCCGTTCTCATCAAATTCCACTACACCGTATTCTCTGGGATCACGCACATAATAGCCGAAAATAGTTGCGCCCTTTTCTCTGGCAGCTACTCTGCGCAATACTGCGGAAAAGCTCTGTCCGTAGAAAATATTATCTCCCAGTACCAGTGCCACTCTGTCATTACCGATGAAATCCGCACCGATGATAAAGGCATCTGCCAGCCCGCGGGGCTGATCCTGCACCGCATATTCCAGGTGCATGCCCAGCTGGCTGCCGTCTCCCAGCAATTCCTGAAATACCGGAAGGTCTCTTGGGGTGGAGATGATCAATACCTCTCTGATATCTGCCAGCATCAGTGTTGACAGGGGATAATAGATCATGGGTTTATCGTACACCGGCATGATCTGCTTGGAAATCGCTTTTGTCAGGGGATACAGTCTGGTTCCGGAACCTCCCGCCAGTATAATTCCTTTCATTTCGTCCTCCGATCCGCCCTTTTCGGGCTTCTTTTTACTTGTTTTTTAACACACCGAATGGGAACGACGTTCATCGTTCCCATTTAACAGGTATTCTTTACTTTTCTTCGTACATCTCATTGTAGTACTTCTGGTAATCACCGCTGGTCACATTATTCATCCAGTCTTCATGCTCGAAGTACCAGGCGATGGTCTTGCGGATGCCTTCCTTGAACATGGTCTCGGGATACCAGCCGATCTCTGCCTTGATCTTGTCCGGTGCAATGGCATATCTTCTGTCATGTCCCTTACGATCCTCCACGTAAGTGATCAGGTCGTTGTTAATATGTGCCTTGCGGGGATCGGAATCCGGAAGCATCTCCTGCAGAGTCTCAATGATAATGTGGATGATCTCGATATTCTGCTTCTCATTATGTCCGCCCACATTGTAGGTTTCGAACAGTCTTCCCTGTTCCTGTACCATATCGATAGCCTTAGCATGGTCTTCCACATACAGCCAGTCACGGACGTTCTTACCGTCACCGTAGACCGGAAGCTTTTTGCCATGCAATGCATTATTGATAATCAGAGGGATCAGCTTCTCAGGGAACTGGAAAGGACCGTAATTGTTGGAGCAGTTGGTAATGTTGGCCGGGAAATGATAAGTATCCATAT